>Ga0265294_10001755_pt1 | contig 29073 bp, 20 predicted proteins | sample MunlanPumphouse3_FD_192504 | JGI IMG/M metagenome (GOLD analysis project Ga0265294, IMG submission 192504) | Groundwater microbial communities from a municipal landfill in Southern Ontario, Canada - Pumphouse #3 | ecosystem: Environmental > Aquatic > Deep subsurface > Groundwater | place...
GATAAAAGCCGTTCCTTGTCACGCATGATCAATTCATAGGTTTCTTCATCGGCCTTGGTAGTCCCCTTGGTGTCCTTGAGAACGACCCGCCCCTTTTTCTTGTCTGCAGAAAAATATCCATCGTGCATTTTACAGCTATTCAGATTGCTCTCTAATAAAAAGAATCTATTCTCCTGCCTGAGCAGCCACTTGGCCAATGATACCTTTGCATCCTTTAGAGTACATAAAGTCGATTATTTGCTGTATTAGATTGTCGAGTATGGCAGCATTATTCTGATTGCGAGCGATCTTCCTTCCTTCGTTCAAACAATTTTCGATTTTTTTGAATAGATCAGACTTGTTCTCCGGATCAAGAAAAGACGAATCTATCCTCCTGAAATGCAATAATACGAGCACCAAAAAAGCGCCTTGAAAAAATTTCCGTTGCACATTATTTTTGGCTACCTCATCGCATATTGTTTGAGCAGCACGCTGAACAAAATGTATTGCCATTTTTTCGTCAAGGCCACGCCATCCATCTTCCCTGAATGCCAATATACGTGCCAAAGAACGCATTGATTGCATTGGAAAAGGATTGTTACGGCCTTCAATGGACCTGATATATATATGTTCAAAGAGCATTTTGAATTGGTTGCTCTTGGTGAAGCAGCGACTGGCGGATTCTACAAAATAGTTCCAAGTCAGATTATATTGTGTTTTTTGATGGTTCGCGAAATACTGTTTAATGTATTCAACGACACTTTTTGGCGTTGCCGCCCAAAGCCAGGAAGACCTGAGAACGAATGTATGAGTGTCCTTGTTTATCCGATTCCATTCACTATTAAGAAATCGTGCTGACTGCTGTTCTATGCAATCAGCAATTCGGATAATGCATGTATCTCCATACAGTGAACCAGCTTTACCATTTTCATCCAGCATTTTGAGGTAGGTATTGCAGTCCTGGTCGAAAAAACTATTACAAATGGCATCTTTCATGGAATCAAGAAGCGATATAAAATTTTTATCATTTGCATTTGGCGACATCCTCATAAAATTATGAATGCGTGATTCGTTAAACGCTTCTGAATCTTTGGTTATTGCGAAATGTAACGTTTCCGGCCAACGCAATTGCGTTGCAGGTAAATCCTTTTCGGCTACGGGAGCCATGTGGGAATAATCAAAGGTTGCAGGACGTCCCTTGAGCACTTCTTCCTTTTCCGGCATGAATTCGACTCGTGCCAAGCCGCTGGCCGGACGCATTTCCACGTTGATCGTCAGCTGGACATCCTTGGCCGGAGCCGATGGAAACTCCACGCTCCCATGTCGAAACGGTGATTGTGTCGGGTCGGGTTTCCAAAAATACCATCGGGCAAAAGACATTACGTACTCTCTAAGATCAGGTCTCGAATTCCATGCATGACATCCGATGACAGATTCAAGACTACCCAAGATTTTTATTTTTTCCTCAACAGGGGCAATAAATTCGCGATGGAAATTGGTTACAGGTTTTTCCGGCCTTTTTTCGTTATTTTTTCTCGACTCTTTACGCAAATAGACGAACATGCTGGATTCATTTCGCCGAAGGAAAAATCTGTTCGATATGCTTTGGGTATACGGCTGCCCCCCAGGACATTCGCTGGACTTCACGATGTCCACCCAATCCAGCCCTCCCTGGCGTTGGGTCAACAGGGCCAAGCCTGGCAATGTATCCAGATAGGTAGGAAGTCCGGTATCGACTCGTTCTCCGAAAAGGCACGCCCCGATAGCAACGGGATCGTCGCAAGAGAGAGGGATCCAGAGAGTATCTTGTTGTGGTATTTGCTTCGAGGGAAGGGCAAAAGATGCCCGATCAAACCAACACGGTAATTGCGAAGGGGCCAAGGAGCCACAGAGAACAGCTCCTCGCAACCTTCCTTTCCGTAGATGAAGAGTTGCCTGCAACTCTTTGTAAAGATGCTCTTTCCAAGTAAAGCCACTTCCTTGGCGATCAGCCAGGGGCAATGTACATGACTTTTCAAGTAAAGCGCGGAGCATCTTTGATCGACCAAATCGGCAATCGTATGCCTTTTTCCGCAAAATAGGATCAGGGTTCCATTGTTGCCAGCCTTTATGTGTAGACCACGGCCGGGGAAGCTGTTGGGTATCCCAGTCTGAGCCTGCTATGGCTGCCCAGATTTCCGGAAAATTGGTGAACGTCTGCCAAAAAGCCCCATAGTCTGTCCTGCAGATGGGGTCGGCCTCCACAGACAGGGCACAGGCCCATTCCCAGCCAGCAGGTAAAGGCGCACGAGAGGGACGGTTGCGCACAGGCAGCACAAAACGTCTTCCTTTAACTATTTCTTCCCTCAAGCCAAACGTACAGAACTCCATGGCATCTGGCCCTATATAGATCACCAACATGTAATCGTCGACTGCCAGATCGGTTGGTTGAGCAAGATCAAGCCAGGCCATGGCCGCAGCAACAGGACGCCAAAGGAGCTTAATCTCCTTGCGGCTGCCGTCAAAGGCCTGCAGCAAGGCCTCCTGTCCGAATTCGTCCAGATGATCGGGAATGGCCACTACGGCCGCCGGCATTTGGGAGGCCGTGTTTCCGGTCACCAATCCCTTTATATGGGCAGCCAGTATCCTTGCCAAAGGGATGGACACGCCATTGCCCACATTCCAACGTACAGGACGATCCCCTGCATCCACGAATAATGACCAGGCCACGGGAATGGGTACTCGTCGCAGAGGGACCTCCGGCATCACCCGTGCCTCGGGCGGCCAAAACAGACCAGAATGAATGCGCTCCTCTTCGGCATCATTGCCGGTACGGATATGGCCCAAGGCACTTTGAGGCAGCACGGCATCAGCCAGATAGAGATCACTTGTTATGCACCCTTGATCCTTGGTAGCGACACAATCCTTGAGTCCGAATGCAGAAATGCCTTGTACCCGCTTCATATCACCACCTCCAAAGCTTCTTCCAGAACAAGAGCGATGTTTTCCACAGCGGCTTCCCAACTTTTTTGATTGGTCGGAATTCTGACCAGATGCACAATACCCTCTGAAGCAGAGTATATCTCAGGTTCCTTGGCATCCAGATCGTTGGCAAGAACAAATGCACGCAGTAAGGGTATTTTAGTTGCTCTTTCCTCAAGAATTACCCGATGGCGATTCAGAGCCATGGAAGCTGAGTTAGCGATGTCATGCCAAGCCGGTCTTGTTTTTGGATCTCCTCCCGCAGTATGTACCGCCCAAAGCACCAAAACAGTCTGTTGCTTGCCGTTCAGAGGAGTGAAGACCAGATAAAGATGGCCCCCCAATCTGCCGAGATCCTTTGTGATAGGATGTTCTCCTGCCAGCGTGGGGTGCACGATCTCCAGAATGGCCCCAGCTTCGCCACTATGAGCAGGCCTGACTTCAAACGGGCCGGGTTCGCAGCCTCGCTCGATGCGAGAACCCAACCTTTGTTCTGGCAGGATGGCAAACGCGGATTTCAGGATTTCCTTCAACTCAAAACGTCGAGGACAGCCTTCCTTTCCTTCCAGAGATATCAGGGCCACATTCACCAGCATTCGTGCAATATCCGCCCACGTCCGGGCCTGCCAGTCCCAGAGGCGGTCCTCCGCCTCCTCGCGACGCAACAGTTTAAGATAAAGTTCCCAAATACGTTTATAGCGACTATCGTTCTGCAGGACATAATTGGGACGAACTGCCAATGGGGGGAGGGATATATTCTGCATCTGAGGCAGTGACTTGAGGGTTTCACACATATGGCCGAATGCGTTTACTCTACGACCTCGCTCGGATTGATTACGTTGCTGCTCGGTGCAGTCAAAAGAAAGATAGCGTCGGCATTCCGTACGGCATCGGCCCAAAAAATCCTTGAGCACCATATTTTCCAAGGTGTCGAGGGATTCCCGGCGAGTGACGGCAAGAAGACGATGATTGTTGGCAGCCGCCTTTTGAGCAGAAGTAGTGCCAGGCTGGCGGACGTACCAGCGAAGGCATGCCGTATCCGTTTCAGCCACCCGTGGTGCCGGTACCATATTACGCTCCCGCACCAAAATACGCCGGGCTGCATGCACCACACGTGGCAATTGCTTGTCCAGACGTTCGGCTATGCGGACAATGAGCGCCATGCGGGGGTCCTTGTCCTGTGCAGCGATTTCTTCCAACAATTTTAGGATATTCGACCACGGCAGCTTGTTCCTGAGATTTGTATCCAAAGATTTTTGGATGCATTCGTCAAAAAAATTGGACCAAGCCAGAACGGTTCGGTAAAGTTGACTTTCGTGCTTTTCCCCATCACCTTTAATAACGCTAGGTACAGCACCTTTCACCTGAAGCAGTATCTGCTGGGGCCGGCAGGAGCTCGAGACAACGGTTATGCGTCTGCCATTGCCCCAAGACAATACCTTACCCCCATTTTTTTCCGAGATGATTCCATGCGGAACCTGATAGAGCTGACAGGGACCATAAAAGGAGGAATACGCAGGACCAAATGGGAGAAATTTTTCATACCTCCTGCCCAAAAGTACCTTCGCATGCTCGATAACGGAAAGCACCGGACTTCCGCAAAAGTCATCAGACACGCACCCCTGCGAGAGGTCCACAGTCTCTTTAGGGTTGCCTACAGACCAAGGCCAACGATGCAGCTGGACAGGAACAATCCCGCTCACGGCTTAACCCTCATGATCTGGTCACACCTCGCCAGGTGAACATCCCCAGATTGCGACTTTCTTCCTTGGCTGTATTGAAAGTCCTTGCAAGGGCCCCGTCTCCCAGGACTCCGATGACGGTTTCCACCTCGCCAAGACAAACCGTGGTATTGGGATCGGTTATATCCAAACCGCGCAATTTGGGAATGATCTTCTGTTCAATCTGATCGGCAAACGCGAGTTTGTAGCGATCATCGCTGTTCACTCTGGGGTAGTTGGCCAGGTACAGATGAATGGCGTCTTCAACCCGGAAACCGAAGGGACGGCCAACCCGATCAAGCCCATCATTGATGGAACGAATCCATCTAGAAGTTTCACTCCACCACGAGTCATTGGTACGACTGTCTCTTTGCCAGCTCTTCCATTTTTCGTAACTCAGATAAGGTCGCTGTTTATTCCGTAATGATGCGTTAGTTTGAATATCTTGACGTTCGTCCGGTTTGCCGAACCGTAGGACGTTGGATCTGTCAAGCACCTTGTCCGAGAGAGTCTGCGTTGTTTCGTCTTCATTCATCGTTCCCACGAACAGGACGTTTTCCGGCACCCAGATTCGGAAACTATTCTGCAAGCCAGGCCCAGTATCCAGCTCGACTTCCGCCTTGACGCGTTGGGCTAGGTCGTCCGGATGCTTCACCTGTCGCCGCAGTTCCAATTTGGAAAGAAACTCACTGAAATAATACTCGGTCCGAGCCAAATTCATCTCGTCAAGCAAGACCATGAGCAATCGTTTTCTAGGCCAGGCATACTTTGCACCGTACTCGCTGTCCGGGTAGTTGTATTTGTCCATGCGCACCAAGGCACGGGAAAGCTCAGTGGCTTTATACTCTTTTTCAAGATAGTTATAAAAACCAAACAAATCCTGAGGAGAATCCCACCGGGGCTGTACCGGGATGACGAGAGAATGCAGCCCCATAAATTCGGCATACTTCATAGGTAACAGGGTCTTGCCTGTGCCCGAGACACCGGCGAGCACTGTCAGCGGATTGATACTCTGACATTTGAGGGAAGTATGGAAAGCGTCGACAACGCGATCCGGGAAATGAATTCCGCGTTGCTGCAATTCACCTTTGAAAGTTTCAAGCGCACCGTATTCATCTTCATTCACCGTCTGACTGGTGAATTCATGCTGGAGCAAGCTGTTTGCGTCGCGAACAAGAAGGTCGGCATAACGTTCGCGTGTATCTTCCCCGTTTCTCCCAGAACCGGGTCTCGTCAATTTTTCGACTTCTGATTCCAGACGATCCTTTCGGATTTCAAGTTTCTGTACAACCTCCTGAGTTCTGTCCAATTCCTCCCTTTTGATGGAAAGTTGATTTTTCACCTCTTCATAGGTCGACTGTTTTTCATTAACTTTTTCAACCAGAGTGCTGGATTTTTCGCTCAACGAAGACAGCATTTCCTCAATTCTGGAAACATCTCTCTCAATCGCGGTTTGTTCAGAGCGCAATGAACCAACCAATACTTCCAGTTGAGCGCGTTCCTTGCGACTTTCCCTGAGGTCCTCCAACTCGGGCTCTACGTTTTTAAGTTCGCTTCTTATTTCCGCCAAGACGACATTTTCCGAATCAAAATTTTCTTTCAGCTTTTGGATCCGTTCTTCCAGATTTTCCTTTTCCCGAGCCAGGGCATTCAGACGAATTTCTGCTTCCGGAACTTTGGCCAAAATTTCCCGGGCCTCAACCAGCTGGGCCTCCAGGTTTTCAATTTCACGTTTCAATGCTTCGGCCTGACGTTGGTTGCTTTCGATATCCCCGATCCGGTCTTGAAACTGTTTCAAAGTCTGAGCTGCCATATCTTTTCGGTCTTCAAGGTCTTGTACGACATCCTGCATTCCGCCCAATGCATCTTCTTTGATAGAAAGTTGATTCATTATATCTTCATAGATCGACTGTTTTTCGGCAACAGTGTCTTCTAGGACTCTAGATTTTTCGTTCAAGGATGAAACCAAGTCCTCAAGTCTGGCTACCTCTCTTTCGAGTGCATTTTGTTCTGAACGTAACGCATCAACCAATACAACCAATTGTGCGCGTTCCTTGCGACTTTCCCTGAGGTCCTCCAACTCAGGCTCGACATTTTGAAGTTCGCTCCGGATTTCGGACAAGGCAAAATTTTTCGAATCAAAATCCTCTTTCAGCTTTTGGACCCCTTCTTCCAAATTTTCTTTTTCCCGAGTCAAGGCATTCAGACGAATTTCCGTCTCCGATATCTTGGTCAGAATCTTCCGAGACTCGTCCAGTTGTGCCTCCATGTTTTCAATTTCGCGTTTCAAGGCTTCAGCCTGACTTCGATTGGTTTCGATATCCCCGATCCGGTTTTCAAGCTGTTCCAGAGTCTGGGTCGCCATATACTTTCGGTTTTCAAGTTCTCCCACTTCCCTGCGCAATGCCTCGTTTTCCTGGTCCTTGACTAGACAACGCTGCTCCAGATCCGAAAGCTCATTGCGGACGCGTTCCAGTTCTTCCCTTTCACTGGTCAAACGCAGCAACTCGTTTTTCTGCTGTTCCATCCAATCGCGTAGTGCGGTGACATCGGCCCCCAGCTGTTCCCGGTGAGCAGCCATGTCGGCGGCGTCACTACCATCCTGAAGATAGGCATATTGCCTTTTGCGCCAGTAAAAATGAAGAAAGAAAAAAATCAGCAGCACCGCCACAGTCAGGGCCGCGGCCAGAAGCCAGAGGGTGGCGGGAATAAAAGGTATCGTGGTTTGCATGATGTGCGCTCCGCCTATTGAGGTTGGCTAGTGTTTTTCGAGACAGACTGTTTTTCCGGTTGGGAGGCCGGATCAAGATGGCCCGAAGACGTATCGATCGAACGTTCTAGATTTCGGACCATGGTGTTCAATCTTTGCTTGAGAGAGGTCAAGTCGTTCAACAATGCCTCCAGACGGCCAGCCTTGTTGCCGAGTTGAACTGTGGCTGCTGTGGCGGATTCCAGCATTGGGATTTGGCCAGCCAAAGCCTTGGCGCCCTTGAGCGTTCGATTCAGACTTTTAGTCCATCGGTCCACCTGGGCAGTCAAATTCTGATTGAATTCTTGAAGGACCTGAGATTCATTCTCAATTTTCGATGCAGATGAGTTCAATTTTGACACGCCTTGTCCTGTCCTATCTGCAAGGCCTTCTAGTTTTCCGGCTTGTCTGGTGAACTCGTCGAGGCGTTGATTGAGGGCCGTTGTCGCTGCCTGAAGAAGTTTCTTTTCCTGCTCCAGGCTCCCGACGGTTTTACGAGCATTTTCGGCTTCGACGCTCAATTCTTTCGAGGCTTGTGCCGCTTCGTTTTTGATACTTGCCAACTCCGTGAATGACTCAGCTTCAGTTTTCAACCCTTGGACAGTCTGACCTGCATCGCGGCTCAACGTCTGAAAATTTGCAAGAACTTCCTGAAAACCATGGGCAAGGCTTGCGTATGCCTGCCCGTCCTGCCGGAGAGCTTCAAGGGCTTGTGTCTTGCCGGTTATCTGGTTACTCAAAGTGGCAACCGTTATTTCCAATTCATCGTTGGTCTGCTGTAACTTCGCGGTATCCCGCTCCAATGCTGTTTGCCGCTCCTGCAGCGTGGCAAGGCGTTCGCCAAGTGCATGCTCTTTACTGATCAATGCTTTAACCTGAGGCCGCAACCTGTCGGATTGGGCGGACAAGGTCTTGAATTCATTTTGGGCACGATCCCTACGTTCAATAGCATCCTTCATGTCACGTCGTGCCGTTTTGGTCTGTTCCCGGGCTGCTTCCATTTGTTCCGAGGCTGTTTTCAATCGAATTTCCAGAGCCTCTTTTTCTGACTTCAATACAGCGACTTTTTGAGTGAGAGAAATACTTTGCTCCTCCAGCTGAGGAAGTTGGACCAAAATTTCATGATGCCGCTCCTTTTGCTCCGCAAACTGCTGAAGCTGAAACTCCAATTCTTGTTTGCCAAGGGCCAAATTCTTGCGCTCCTCGGCCACTGCCATGTGCAGCTCCGCACGTTCGGCTTCGAAAGCCATTATCTTCCAGCCCATGACCAGAAGCAGCAGGGAAACGAAACCTATCATTCCCCCCAAGACCCACACAGAGGGAAACGATTGGTCCAGAGCCGAAGATTTTCGAAGTTGTCTTTTTGGCTCCTGATTGGTGGGGGTATCCGGAATCTGATTTGTGTCGCTCATGCCTGCTCCCACAGTTTCACAATTTTTGTCACGCAACCGTTGAGGTCTTCGCGTAGCTGATAGGTCCAGAATCGGGCCACCTTCCACCCCAAGCCCTGTAGCTCAATATCCCGCCACATGTCGTCCGATTTACGAGAACCGTCGGGGTTTCGGTGACAATCTCCGTCCACCTCGATGTCCAGCTTGAATCCGTTCTCACCCGAGTGCACAAGGGCCATGTCCAGCCGTCTGTAGCGCACTGGATATTGCGGTTTGGGATTTAATCCTGCCTCCACAAGAGCCTTGAACAGAAGTTCCTCATACGGAGATTCATGCGGGTACCAGGGGCTTTTGGGTGGTTCGGCCGGACGGCAGTTTTCCGGGTGGGCAAGACGTTCCACGTGGGGAATACCGCACCGGGATGCCCAATTGCGATTACCCACGACATAGAGCACAGCTCGGGCCCGGCTTACGGCCACGTTGAAAAGATTGCCGTTTTCCCTCAGGAAGTGCCGCGATCCTCGAGGCATGTCTGGTCCACCACAAAGGCTGAACAGAATCACGTCCCGTTCATCCCCTTGGAAACCATGGGCTGTATCTACATGCATTTTAGCATTTTGCAGCGCCTGATAATTTACCTCCGAGTCGTACAGGGCATCCTGAATCCGGTTGGCCTGCTGACGGAAAGGAGTCACGATGCCGAGGGTACCCTGAAACTGTCCATCTCCCAGCAACGCATTTATATGACTCACAATTTCCACCACCTCTGCGGGGCAATGGCAACCGCTGTTTCCTGAGCTCTCAACCGCACCTTGAATCTCTGTCCAGTGAATACCAGGACGTATACCTTTCGGCGGAGAGAGGCGGCTGGTGTCTGTTCCCACTCGAAGCCCACCATTATAGAAAAGGGTGCTTGAGTAGTCAGCGATATCGCCAGCGCTGCGGTAAGTTGTATCCAAAAAAATCGGGTCGACTCCTGCTGTCCCTGCACAGAGATCGTAGAGAGAACTTTCTGTGTAGGCAAAACGTTGGTCTTCCAGACGCCCGAGCTTCAGGCCACGCCTCATGAGGGTATCCTTAGCCAGGCTGAGCCTACTGGTATGCGTAAGCTGAAAAGGATCGCCAATGACACCCGCCCGCTTGGCCCGAAATAGGATAGGAATGGCTGAGGGGATATCGGATTGGCTCGCTTCATCTAGCAGGGCCAAGTCAAACAGGGCCGGACAAAACGGAATACGGGAGCCTACGGATAGGCTGGTCACGGCCCAAACCGGATTGGCGTTAAGGACCTCCCGGCCTGTCAACCCTATTTCCCGAGCTGCCTGTCGATTGAGACGACCTTCAGCAAACCCTGTACGGAGGCTTCGCAAAGCAACGCGCAAATTGGCGAGCCTTGCTCGAGCGTCCCCATTTTTCAGCCCTATACGCCGCTTCACATCAAGGGTGAGAAGTTCCGGTAAAATGTCATCCATGCGCTGGCCGATACGGCTCACTTTCTCGGTAATTTCTTCCAGCGCAGGCAGTTGGGCCGTGCGGGATTCCAGTTCGAGAGTTTTTAAACGAAGTTCAGCATACTCCGCAGCTTGTCGAAGCATCCCCAATGCTCCATTGAGGATCTTTCGGCCATGACTCCCCGGCCACCACGGCAGGGGCGGTATTGCTGGAAAACGTCGGAGTCGATTATGAAGCCGCTGGTAAAGCAAAATGAACCTCAAAACAGACCTGCTTGTCCCCGCATGGCCATTTTGTTTCGACAGTTCGTTTATAGCCGTCTGGACCTGTGCAATCGGGAAATCGAGTGGGATCTGATCCAGGATTCGAGACAGCTCCTCTGGTAATTCCTTGGCGAGGTAGGAAAGTCTGTTTTCCATTTCGCCAAGCTCGGTCGAAATTCGAAGCACTTCTGCCGCGCCATCCGCCTCGTGGCCACGTTCTTCCAGTCGGGCAAAAAGATCTTTGAGGATTCGTGCGGCCTTTTCCTGTGCCTCTTCGTCTACCTGTGCTGCCAACATGTCCCTGATGGCTGAAGAAAAGGTATACTTGAGACTAGGTTCGTCTTTGGAATTGGTCCTTACCACCAGGGGGTGGCCCGAGGGATCAACCAAACGGTCAACAACTGCGTCAATGGCTTTGTGATTTCGGCTGGCGACAAGCACTGATTGGCCTTGAAAGCGGGCATTGGCAGCTGCTCCTGCCACTACTTGGCTTTTACCTGTTCCGGGCGGTCCGGTTATCACTGAGAGGTCTCTTCGTAGCAGCGAGGCCACGGCTTGCCGTTGGGAAGCGTTGAAAGGAAAAACATCGGCAACCACTCCTTCCACCGAGGTTTCTTCGTCAATCGTGGACATTGAGGTTGGACTTTCGGTAAAAATCGAAGCCAAGGCGGTTTCGTCCAAAACGTCATCGGGGGCATGGGATATTATCGAAAGTTCTTGCAACAGGCGCTGGCTATATCGAGTGCGCTTTGCAAACATGACCACGGCCCTGCTATAGATTCCGTTTTCAAAGGGTTCCCTGAGTGGAGTGTCCGGAATGTCGGACAAATCCAGCCGTTCTCGAATTCTCCCCGGGAGGAATGACGACAATGCTGCAACCAATGCCTCTAAACTCGGAGCAAGCCTTCTCCCTGTCCCTTCAAGACAGCCGTCTTCCGTCATGCTTGCGTTCATGAAGCCGCAGGCCGAAAGAAAATTGCGTTGTCGGTCCGCCTTGCGGGAAAAGGCATACTCCAACCAGCCCAGATTTACCTCAGGAATCGGATCGTCAATACTCAGGCGTAGGCCTTGGGCAACCACTTCCACCTGAAGCTGAAAGAAAAAAACAGGACGCAGGACGCTGACGTTAATCCCGTTCTCGTTTCGCTTGAAAGTTGCATTCAGCGGGTAGCCCAAAACAAGAGGAGAGTCGTCGCCCGCACTGGGAAGCTGGGTAGTAAATGCAGAAATATGAGAACTAAGCGGAAAGGTTGATTCCCATCGAACTCCTGACCGAGGCTGCCAAAAACCGTTTCGGCGCAAAAAAATAAAGTTGGAATTAAGCTGGTTGAGATAGGCATGGGCATCCGCGCCTTCTTCATTGCGGACACATTGGATGTAGTACTTGAGAAGCCTGCGGAAAAGCCCCCACCTTTTATGGTGTGAGCTTGTCTCTTCATCCGTCCCCTTTTCGTTTTGTGAGAAAGGCCATAATTCCCGGGACCAAATACATTCATGTGTTTGTCTTGACACATGGGGCAAAGGAGACGAGCTGTCTCCTAGTTGCCTTTCGGTAGACCTCCAAGCCCCATTCAAACACTCCGCCGCCCCTTGTTGCACGAGTTTTCTAAGATGTCGCACTACAATATAGTCCGGAGCGTCAACTCGCCTTCGAAGGGAAGAAGATAACGCCCGAAGATCGATAGGATGTACTAATGAGTTAAGATGGTGGATAATTTGTTCATCTAAATCAATGCTAATAGACATAAGTAATCCTGCAATAAAAAGTGCCATTCGGGTCGGACCTAATTAACATCCTAATATATCGAAATAAACACCCCAAAAAAGCCCATTTTTTGTGCTTAGAATGCCCTTTTGGCCCCCAAAATAGGCATTCCAAACTCTTTCGCTCAAAAACACCCGTTTTTCGGCCTTAGAATCAACCGGGCGCAGCTCTAACACCACTAACCAAACGAAATAACAAAAAATTTAGTACAATTCGAACTCGTCAAAAATCTCCCTCCAATGGTGTTCACCCTCTCTTCCCCAGCCTCTTCAATGACTATTTGGAGATCATCTCCTGCCAGAATCGATAGAACGCTTCCAATTCGGTTATCCTCGCACCCCTGTCCGGAATTTTTTCCAGGGCCAGGGCAAGCAAGGTTCTCCATCCGGCATCAGGGGGCTCGCTGGCAAGGGTGTTCATCTTGAAAACGACATCGAACGCACCTAATTTGCTGAATTCCGGCCAAAAGCTGGCGAACTGTGTTTCTTCCTCTTCGCATATCCTCTGACATCCGTAGACTTCCAGGAGAAATTCCTCCCGGCTCAGCAGGGGTTCTTCGGGGAAGTCATTTTCCACAACCATCTCATGATACTCTTCATAGCTAAAGATGGCATTTTCCACTTTTCTGACCACGGAAAAATCAGCCGTCTTTCCGAAATCTTCCGGAAACTCATACATCGGATAGCGCATCATCTCCTGCTCATACAACCCCCCAGTATCTCCGATACGCAAACCGTTCAGAACCTTATATCCTTCCGGATCGTCCCGGAGCTTCTGCTGTTCGGGGGTCAGTTCGGGAATATTTGCGGGAAGATACTCGGCCAGCCAGGAAAAATACTCTTCATCCGGGATATCATACCATGGTCTGCCGTCACTGGTTTCGGGGAAAGCATTCATGCGGTAATCTTTCTGGAGAACAAATCCAAAAAGTGTCATCCATTCCGGCCACGGGATTTCATATTTTCCGGCAATCAGCCCCATAGGGACTCTTCCGGCAAATCCGTTTTTCATATTCCCTCCATAAACCTGCAAGATAAAGAAGAAGTATTCTTACAGTTCCACCACCAATACCAAACATACCACTCATAAAACCGGTAAAAAGACCAACACTTATATAAATTATACTTTATATTAAACCAAACCCAGTTTCAGACCCATAGTTTTCGAACAGGTTATCACTGTTCAATTCTTTTTTCACCGCGAAGGGCACGAAGGGACGCGAAGGGTGAAGAATCTGGGATAGATTGGGCTTTGTTTTGTTGCTTTTCTTCGCGTTTCTTAGCGTTCTTCGCGGTGAAAAAAACTCAATCCCTCAAACGTGGTTTGGTTTATCATAACTTTTTAGCTTTCAATAATCTTATACCATTTATATTTTGTATTTTCATTTGTTGAATGGCAGTGTCATTCAAAATTATGAGGCGTTCTGCCTGAGATAGAACTTTATGGAAGAAATGAGCATTCAACGCTTCAAGGTTGGCCAAGTAGACAAATTGAAAAACAAAAATTCAAAAAATCGCTATCACAGTCTGACATTGATGTTAATACACCCTGCCAACTGATTTTCGGCAAAAACCCTACCATGGAACCCTACCATCACCCGGCGGCACACTGTAGACCACGTACTCCATCAAAATGAATCAGGCGCACAAAGAGACTATGGAAAAAATAGCCTAAAATATGCCGTAATCATAATATATTCAAAAAAATAAAACGGAATATTTCGACCGAACATACTCGAAAGGGGGGATACTTTCGGGAATCACACGTAGGGGAAAACACGGTACGTGATCGTGGAAAAAGGGAGGGGGATTGAACTCTAGGTAGGGTTAAAAATAATTCTTTTTGATCGACAGGAATGGTCCATCTGATTCCGGATTATGCGGGGAACGCCCTAGGATATACGGGGAGAGGCTAAGGGGCAAACGGACGCGAGCTTCCTCCCTTGCGGCCATGGGGTCTAACCCGAATGGGCATTCAACGTTTCAAGGTTGCCCAGGCAGATCAGTTGGGAGACATTGGCCTCATCACGGATATTCCCTTTTTCCCCGGATTTTTATCCCGCCACTGCCTGGCGGTTTTGCCGAACAGGGCCATGTTCAGCAGATCCGCCTCGGTGGCATAGATGACATTGATCTGGCTATGAGAAAGGGTTGGGGGAAAGAACAGAGAGGGCGCGCAGATTGACAGGAAATACCAATGTGATTAATATTTGATAATTATCAAATAAAAGGAGAATAATTATGCCTCTAGTCAGCTATCTTTCTGCAACCACCTTGTCCAAACAGACATCGGCAACGTTGGATTCCCTTGATAGTGGAGAGCTCGACACCATGATCATCATGAAAAATAACACCCCCAAGGCGGTGCTGCTTTCCATGGAAGCTTACGAGACCATGGTGGAAGAACTCGAAGACCTGCGGCTGGAAGCCATTGCCCAAAGCCGGGTCAGGAGTTTTGATCCCAACAGGGCCTTGACCCACGAAGCCATGATGGAAAAATTTGCCAAATGACATGGTCAGTAATCTATCATCACGGAGTGGAGGAGGATCTCGAAGGAATCGGAAAATCCATGGCCCGAAGAGTTCTCAAGGCGATCGAGAAAAAATTGACAAAAGCTCCCCTCGCCTACGGCATGCCGCTGTCCGGGAACCTAGCCGACTTTCGGAAATTGAGGGTCGGGGACTGCCGTGTTGTGTATCAGGTTATCGGGACTGAAGTTGTCGTATATGTTCTGGCAGTCGGATTTCGACGGAACAAGGATGTTTACAAGATCGCAGGAAAAAGGGAATAATTCCGAAAAATTCCAAGCAAACCACAGGAGTGTTTAACCTGAGAAAAGAAGAAAATACCTTTCTCCTTAAAATATGAATATAATTCTATGGAACTCCATAGCCTTACCGCGAGAGAATACTATGACATAAGGCAATATTCGATTGCGTTACAACACGATTAATTACCGTTTTTCAATTGCCCCTTTTGTACGCCGAATCATGATCCGGATGCAGTGACAATATACGCAGGTACTCCCCTTCACTGCAACCTATACCCCGAAACCCCTTACCCTCCCTGAAGCTGTAAAGCCTTGCTCCGGATGGTCCCTGTTTGGACAAAATCATTTCCCATTTGAGCCCCTGATCGGCATATATCTGCGGCCACGTCATTTTGGACATCTTCCGGAGTGTAGTTAAACCATATATGGACCCATAGTTTTCGAACAGGTTATCACTGTTCAATTCTTTTCTCACCGCAAAGAGCACGAAGGAACGCGAAGAAAGACAAAAAAATCAATATGCCTCGTAACTATTCTCAGGCTGTCAGTTTTTTTCTAATAAATTGATAAAGATGGCACCCAATGGCTGCCAGGATAGTAGATTCCGCAATCCACTCTGCGCAAGTCCTTCTGGCCAAGATGTTTATTTCATCTGAAAATTGTTTAGAGGCACATGTTATAATAACCAAAAGAAATGACCACATCCCGTATCCATTTTCCGATTGGATTATGGTCACCTTGAAAACTAAAAATCCTGTAGTTGATACAAAAAAACCGTAAAAAAATGCGGGGAAAAAGGGGAGACAGGGGAAAAAGAGATAGAGGAGACGGAGAGACGGGAGACGGACAGTCAACAACCTGCCTTTGCTCTTCCAGACCTTTGTGATTGACAAATGACGGTTGGTGGATAGAAATCGCCGTGGTTGTTGGTCACCCAGCATCCGCGGTTTTCCAGCAACGGCGTCGTCAGTCCGCGTCACTGTCCGGATGAGCCACACCAACATTTCACCCTGGTGCTATTGCACGATGTCGGCTATGGATACTCATATATATCGTCCCCTGGTTTTTCTGCTGCTGGGCTTCTTGCTCATGCCTGCGAATCCGGGGCATGAGCCGACAAACCATCAGTTCCTGAGCCATCACCAGGGTCCCATTGCCTTTTTCCCTGCCCTCAACGAAGAAGCTCCATCTGAAGCTTTCAGACTTAGCGAATCCAGTCCGTGTTCCAACTTTCCATCGTTGGCAACAGCTCTTCTCCCGGCTGCAATCTCAATAGATTGCAATGGGAGGATTGTGCCCTTTCGTGCGGGATACGGTGATCGCCTTATCCCCAATCTCGGGACAGAATCCATAGCGATCAGGGCCCCTCCCCGTTCCATGGCATGATAATCATCATTGATCATTGTACCCGGGTGTTCAGTCGCCCGAGATGAACTTGATTTCCATGGAACAACGGAGGTTGTATGAACAAGATCAATTCCTCTTCGTCCAATGACGAACAGATGCGCACTTCAAATCCTGAAGTCGACATCACCACCAAAAAACTCACCCGCAGAGAACAACTCATTGCCGGCTTGAAGATGGCCGTCATCGCCGGCATCTTCCTGCTGGCGATCTGGCTGCTTGAGAGATAGGCGATCCAACCGCTTCATGGCTTTATCAAAATCAAAATGTCGATGTCATAAAAATTCTATAAGGAAGCAGTAGGCTTTAGTCAGTTAATACCACGATTGGTATACCTCGTTTCAAAAGTTCCCAAAAACACAGCAAGAGCTCGAAGGAAATGAGATGGAAAAAAAATATGTGGATGTCTTAGTGATAGAAGACAGTAAAACGCTCTGTGTTGTCCTGGGACGCATGCTGGAAGAAAACGGATTCTCATACACAACAGCAGCTTCGGCGTATGAAGCCCTGAAACTTTTGAAAACGATTGAGCCTCGGGTGCTGATCGCGGACTATGTCATGCCAGGGATGGACGGGGTGGAATTTTTACTGTCCTTTTGTCAGACAAATGTTCCGCCTTTTTATCCTTTTCTTTTTTCAGGTGCTGAGAATCCTGCAGTGGACAAGCTGGCTCTCTCGTCCGGTTTTGCAGAGTGTATCCATAAATCCGAGGGATTGGATTATCTTTTGGCCCGTGTCCGAGAGGTTTTGATGGGTAATGATCAGAAAAAAGATTTCGTTCTTATTGTTGAAGACAGTATCAGTCAGGCCACACGCTTGCGCTATATGATCGAAAAGGCAGGGTTGCCGTGCAACCTTGCACGTGATGGCCGGGATGCTCTGGATCTGATGGCCAGCAGCCGGCCCCAATTGGTAGTGAGTGATATCCGCATGCCGAACATGGACGGTTTTGCTCTGTGCACCGCCATGAAGGCGGATTCTGCATTACGCAGTATCCCTGTTGTGCTCATGACCTCCCTGGCTTCGCTGAAAGATATTACCGGGGCGCTCCAGGTGGGTGCAGACTATTATTTTCCTAAAGATGCCGATGACAGTTATATTGTATCCAAACTAAAAAAACTTTTTGGAGCCTCGTCTCGGGAAGAAGGAGATGCCTCTGCTTTTACCGTGGCAGCTATGGATGAAGAGTTTTCCCTTTCCGTCACCCGGGAACGGCTGTTCGATTTTTTGTTTTCAACGTGTGAACTGGCCCAGCATCAGAATCTGAAACTGTGCCGGCAGCAACGTGAACTGCAACGACGGCAGGAAAATCTTGCGGAACTGGCGTTGACCGACGAGTTGACAGGGCTGAAGAATCGCCGGGCTTTTTTCAAGGCGGCCGACCGTGAATTTCAACGATTTCAACGATATCATTCTCCCTTTGCTGTTATGATGATGGACGTTGACTGTTTTAAAACCGTCAATGACACCTACGGGCACGCTGTAGGGGACCAGATTATTCGGCTGGTGGGAAAAATTATTGGAGAAATGCTCCGGAATGTTGATGTTCTTGCACGTATCGGCGGCGATGAATTTGTGATTATTCTGGTGGAAGTGGATGCCGCCATCGCTCGGGGAGTGGCCAACCGTATCCGGAACGTTATTGCCCAGGCGAAGCATGATGAGCTGCCCGCCATGGCCTGCCTGACGATCAGCCTCGGAATGACCCTCGCTTTGGACTCTGACAGCAATTTCGAAGCAATTCTCAAACGGGCGGATGACGCCTTGTACGAGGCCAAGCATTCCGGACGGAATCTGGTGCGCATCCATCCCGGCGCGAGTGCATCCCCTGCTTCGGGAGAAAATCCTTGTGGTTGAACTCCTTATTTTTTCTGTTGACACCAGACGGTTCGCTTTGCGGGTTGGAGACGTTGTCCGGGTTCTGGCCGCTGTCAGCGTCACGGAACTTCCCCATGCTCCGGCCCAGGTTATCGGCGTGGTCAATGTACACGGCCAGATTGTTCCCGTGGTGGATCTGCGGATCATGTTCGGCCAGCCAGCGCAGAAGATATGCCCCCATCATTTCTTTATTTTAGTGAAAACACCTCGGCGAACGCTTCTGCTTCTGGTCGATGGCATTCACGGTGTCGAGGAGGCTGCCCGCCAGGACATGCCTTCCCTGACGGAAAGTTCGAAACTTTTCGCCGGGGTGGTGCAGTTGCACGCCGGGGTGGTGTTCATCTGTGATCTGGATGCCTTGCTTACAGAAAAAGATCAGGATGTTCTCAATGCCGCACTCTCGCCCTCATGACACGTATGCCTGATTTTTCTTCAACACGATGCATTCCTGACGAACTCTTGCAGTGCCTGTATCAGCGCATTGCCGAACGCATGGGCTGGTCCTTCCCCGAGCACCGGCGCAAAGAGCTCCTCAAGGGACTGCCCGCTCTGTCGCAGACCCTGGGCTTTGCTGATCCTCTTGCCTGCGTCCGTCATCTGACGTCCGTTGTCTGGTCCTCTCGGGAAATACAGCTTCTGGCCTCGTACTTTACCGTGGGAGAAACCTATTTTTACCGGCATATCAACGATTTTGATACGATCAGGAAGGTCATCCTTCCTCCCCTGATCAGGGAACGTCAGTACACCAGCCGCCGGCTGCGTTTCTGGAGCGCGGGCTGCTGCACAGGAGAAGAACCCTACACCCTTGCCACCTATCTGGATGAATGTATTCCCAATATTCAGGACTGGGATATCACCATCCTGGCCACGGATATCAACCTCCATTTTTTGGAAAAGGCCCGGGCAGGCGTTTATACTCCGTGGTCTTTACGGGAAACGTCCCCGCAAATGAGTCACAGGTATTTTGATCAGGAAGACGAGGGCAGGTATACAATTATTCCCAGAATCCGCAGGATGGTTACGTTCGCCTATCTCAATCTTGCCGAACCCTGTTATCCTTCATCAGCCACAATGACCGAGGATATGGATCTCATTTTTTGCCGGAATGTGATGATTTATTTTGCGCCCCGGCAGATTGACAAGGTGATGCACAAACTCCATGGCGCCCTGAAATCTGGCGGTTCAATGATTGTCAGTTCCAGTGAAACCGCTCTGGTACCTGCTATTTTTACCAGAGAAGTACACGCGTCAACGGTCCTTTTTCGTCAGATGCACAACGTTTATTCTTCTGAACAAACAGCTCCCAAAACAACTTCTGCCCTTCCGGATTCCATTGACTGGTCTGGGATTCTTGATGAAAATGTATCTTCTGAAGAATCCCTGCCCCTTGACGGATCAGCAGAAGCCCCTTTGCCTGAAGAACAGAACCCCCCGCAAAAAGAAGAACTCTACGGGAATGCTCTTCGGTTATATGAAGATGGGCATTATGATGGCGCTGCGGCGTTATTGCAGGAATATAGTACACAATATCCCGAGGATGCATTGCGGGCCAAGGTATTTCTTGTAAAGTGCTATGCCAACCGGAGTGACTGGGATCATGCTCGTGCATGGTGTCGGGAATGTATCCGCGGGGATCGGTTCAATCCTTCCATGTATTATCTTGAAGCCGGTGTTCAGCAGGAGGCCGGGTGCTCTGATCTGGCCATTGCAGCATTGAAACGGGCCCTGTACCTGGATATTGATTATATCCCAGCCTATGTCATGCTGGGTATTCTGATGCAGCGGGCGGGCAGACGTTGTAAATCACATAAATATTTTACAACAGCTCTGGAACTTTTGGAACGATACGACGCCGCAGCGGTTATTCCGGACGGGGAAAACCTGACCGCCGGGCGGATGCGGGAATGGGTCCGTTCCATCATGTTCTGAATGAGGTTGAAACGATTATTTCATGAAAGAGACCAGACGGACAGTACAGACAAAGATTCAGGAACAAAAACAACAACCGGTGCCCAGGACCGGATCCCACGCGACGGATACGACGATTCTGGATGCCCGGGCACGTCAGCTTGCCCGGACGGAAGAAGAGGGCGGAACGGACAGCGCAGATTTTCAGGTTCTTGAATTTCAGCTCGCCAATGAAGTCTATGGATTTGACGTTTCTCAGGTTCATACGGTGTGTGCGTTACGCCATCTCACCCCGGTACCCTGCACCCCGGCCTTTGTCTCCGGAGTGATCAATCTTCACGGCCGGATTGTTTCGGTGATTGATCTGGGTTCTTTTTTTGATCTGCCGAAAACAGATATCATGAACGCGCGTCAGGTCATTGTTCTGCAGGCCGGGAGTATGGAAATAGGGGTGCTGGCAGATGAGGTGCAGGGAATCTACCCTCTTGCTGCAGGAAAGCTGCAAACAGCGATTCCGGGCGGACCGGGTCGACGTGTGGAGTATGTGAAGGGCATTGCAGAGAACAGGATGGTTGTTCTTGATGCCGAAAAAATACTTTCAGATCCTATGCTGCTGGTTGACACACACTAGAAAAAAATATTTCGGAGTCATGCCGGATATTCAGGAGATACGCATGTTCAGATTACAAGACAGTTTGATGAAAAAATCGGTTTGCCTGATTCTTCTGGCAACCGTTCTTCCTACGATTGCGGTGGCCTATTTTTCTTTTGCTCTTTCCAGAAACATTCTCGAGGAGAATGAATTCACCAAGCTTTCCGCCGTCCGGGAAATCAAGGAACAGGAAATATATGCTTTTTTGCATGGGCATATGGCAGACCTCAACGTGCTGTCCCATTCCATCGAGATGCAGAATGCCCTTGCCAAACTGCAAAAATATGAAGCCGCCGGCGGAGCTGTGGACAAGGGGGCCTTCCGGACGGATGATCCGGCGTATAAATCCCTCTACGCTGTTGTTGATCCTTTTTTTCGGATCTATCTTGAGTCCTACGGCTATGATGATATCTATGTGCTGAGTGCAGATCAGGGACATGTCATGTATTCCAGCGGAAAGGCTTTGGATCTGGGCGCGAACCTGGCTTTCGGCCCTCTCAAGGATTCGGGTCTGGGAAAGATATGGAAAAAGATCCATACGACGCATCAACCGGCCATGACAGATTATTCTCGCTACCGGCCCGCTGAGAATCGTGCCGCGCTGTTTCTGGGGAACCCGGTGCTGCGCCCGGACGGTTCTCTGGCGGCTGTGCTGGTTTTGCGTTTGGGAGTCGAGCCTCTTGATGCGATTCTTCAGACCCGGACCGGCATGGGGAAAACGGGAGAAACCTATGTGGTCGGTCAGGATTTTTTAATGCGCAATAATCTACAGCGTACTGCGCACCCGACGGTGCTGGATGCGCGGATCAATACTCCGTACATCGCGCAGGCCTTTGAAGGGAAATCGGGCCTGAAAATTGTCCAGAATTACAAGGGAAAAAAGGTGCTGACTTCCTATGCAATCCTGAATTTGAAAAAAGAGCGGTTTGCTGATTTTACCTGGTGCATTATTGCCGAAATAGATGCCCAGGAGGCGTTTACTCCTGTCCGTTCTCTTTACAGAAAGGTGTCGTTGATGGCGGGGATAGCCATCCTTCTTATCGGTGTGATTACGTATTTTCTTTCCCGCAGCATTGCAGCTCCTTTGAAGGAAATGGTCGTCAAAGCGGATGAAATGTCCCGGGGTGATCTGACTGGTTCCCTTGCCCCGGTGAAACGCAGCGATGAAGTAGGTATCCTCAACAGGGCCTTTAGGGAACTTTCCCAGACCTTGCGTGAACAGACCACCCACATCATGACGGGTGCAGGTCAGCTCGGCACGTCCATCAGTGAAATATCAGCCACCTCTTCGGAACTTGCGGCTAACGCTTCGGAAACATCCACCTCCATCAGTGAAATTACGACAACAGTGGAAGAAGTGCGGCAGACGTCACAGGTTTCCAATGAAAAAGCAGACAGCATGGCCTCGGCCGCCGGGGCCATGAGCCAGATTGCCGAACGAGGAAAAAAGGCCACCGAAGATGCTGCCTCGGGCATGAAGCGCATCCGGGAAGAAATGGAATATATTGCTGAAAGCATTATCAAATTGAGTGAACAGACCCAGAATATCGGGACTATTATTGATGCGGTTAAAGATCTTGCTGACCAGTCCAATCTGCTTTCGGTCAATGCGGCCATTGAAGCAGCCAAGGCCGGTGAATACGGCAAGGGATTTGCCGTGGTGGCCCAGGAGGTCAAGGCCCTCGCCGATCAGTCCAAAAATGCAACCGAGCAGGTCAAAATCATCCTGCATGATGTTCAAAAAGCCACCAGTGCTGCAGTCATGGCCACGGAACGCGGCAGCAAGGCTGTTGAAGCGGGGGTACAATTGTCTTCTCAGGCAGGAGAATCCATCCGCCTCCTTTCAAAAAATGTGACCTCCTCAGCCCATGCCGTGACGCAGATTGCCGCTTCAAGTCAGCAGCAGCAGGTCGGCATGGATCAGCTGGTTATGGCCATGAGCAATATCAAGGATGCCACCCAACAAAATGTAGACGGTGCCCGACAGCTCGAAGGGGCCATGCAGACTCTCAATAAGCTGGGACAGCAGCTTCGTATACTCAGCGAACGGTTCAAAGTTTAAGCCGCTCAGGAACCATCTGTTTTCGGCAACAGGAATTTTGGGAAGGACGAAGGGAACACGGCTGCATGGACCAGGCAGCTCTGGGGATGTCACCGTTTTACAGGTGTTGGGATCATGAAAGATGAACAGTTTCTACAAGAGCTCCGGGCCGCTTTTTCTCTGGAAACGGAAGAACGGCTGGCCTCTATGTCAGACAGCCTTCTGCTTCTGGAAAAAATGGAGGATATCAGCCCGCAGGATCCCGTGATTGAAGGGATCTACCGCGATGCACACAGTCTCAAGGGGGCTGCGCGGGCTGTGGATTTTCAGAATATCGAGGCCGTATGCCAGGCCCTTGAATCCCTTTTCTCCAGGGTAAAGAACGGAGAATGCGCCTTGCATCCTGTCCTGTTTGATCTGGTACATCGCGTCATAGATTGTATCGAAGAGACAATGGGCGGGGAGAATGTTGCAGACCCTGTTTATCAGGACCTTATCAAGGAACTTGAAACCTTAAACGGGGATGAAATCCCTGCCGGTCGACCTCATGGGGGCCTGGATTCTTTTCCCGACGTCCCCAAATTCCCCGGGATGCATGACCAGGATGCAACAGACGAAGTCAGCGCACCGTCATCTGCTCCCAAAGCGCAGCAGGCTGCCCACATAAAAAGTGCAGGCAGCGTCCGGGTGCCCACGGAGAAATTGGACCGTCTTCTCCTTCAGGCCGAAGAAATGGTCTCCCTGAAGATGATTGCCGGGGAAGATGCACGTGAACTGACGCATATTCTGAAAAGTATGGACCCCGGTTTGCGTTCTCTGCGCCAGATTGATTCTGATATGCGCTCCGTACGGAAACAGATACAGCAGGAAGAGCAGGCCGGTCATGATGACGAATATCTGAAGAGTATGCGTCGTGTGCTCGGCTATGTGACGGCAAACGAGACCTTGCGCGTTTCCGTGCAGCGTCAGCTCCGGGAGATGATCCGTATCCAGAGTCAGAATCTGTACCAGATCAATCGGCAGGTGGATGAATTTCTTGAAAATGCTAAAACCATCGCCATGCTGCCCTTTAGTACGCTTTTTAGTCAGTTTCCACATATGGTTCGTACTATTGCCAAAGAACAGGAAAAAGAGGTCCACTTGGTTCTGACGGGTGACGATGTGGAAGTGGACCGTAGAATTCTTGAAGAACTTAAGGATGTGCTGATGCATCTCATCCGTAATGCCGTTGATCACGGGCTGGAATGCGCAGAGGCACGTCGCCGTGCAGGGAAAAAGGCCGAGGGGAGATTGACGGTGCATGTTGCGCGGTTGGAAGGAAACCGCATTGAGGTTCAGGTGGATGATGACGGCCGGGGTATCAGCCTTGATACCATCAGAACCCGGGCGGTCCAGACGGGAGTGGTCTCCGCAGAAACAATGTCCCGTCTTTCAGATAAAGAGATCATGGGGCTCATCTTTCGTTCCGGCATGTCGACCAGTCCCATCATCACCGAAATTTCAGGGAGAGGGCTGGGTATGTCCATTGTCCAGGAGAAGATTGATTTTCTGGGGGGCACCTATACTTTTGAGAGTATTCCTGGTCAGGGCAGCTCTTTTTCCATGCAGCTGCCGATAACGCTGTCGACCTTCAAGGGCTTTCGGGTTCGTTTGGGGGACCAGATATTCATTCTGCCCACAACCCGCATGGAACAGGCCCTCTGCCTTGACCCTCGTGAGATACGGATCATGGAACGTCGCGAGACCATGGTTTTCCGCGGCCTCACCATTCCTCTGGTGGATCTGGGAAAAGTACTCGGGGTGACCCGTGAAAAAGATCAGGAATATTTTGCCGTTGTTGTCTTGCGGTCGGCGGATCGTTTTGTGGGTTTCAAGGTGGATGCCCTCCTCGGTGAGCATGAGGTGCTGGTTAAATCCCTGGGCCCTCAGTTGAAACATGTGCGCCATATTATGGCTGCAACGGTTCTGCGATCCGGCGATGTTGCTCTTATTCTGAAAGTGCATGATCTTATAGAAAGCGGCGTCCGTGCGGTTTCTGCACCAACGGAGCCTGAGGCCCGGACCGAGGTTTCTGAAAGGCAGCGGACGCTGCTGGTGGTGGAGGATTCCATCACCAGCAGGATGCTTCTCAAAAATGTGCTCGAAGGGGCCGGGTACCGGGTGCTCACCGCCGTGGACGGCCGTGCCGCTTTGACGACACTGCATGCTGAGAGTGTGGATCTGGTGGTTTCCGATATTGAAATGCCGAGGATGAATGGGTTCGAAATGACTGGAAAGATCCGTGAGGACGACGTGTTGAAGGAGATGCCTGTGGTACTGGTAACATCCCTTTCCTCTTCACAGGATCGTGAGCGGGGCATAGAAGCCGGTGCCAATGCCTATATTTTGAAAAGTGATTTTGACCAGAGCGATCTGCTCCGTACCATCGAACGTCTGATTCTTTGATACGTATACCCAAAGGAGGTCCGCGTGGAAAAAATCAAAAGCGTGCTGGTGGTGGACGATTCCCGCGTGGCCCGAACGCTGCTCGTGGCCATGCTGGAATCAGATCCTCTGCTTCATGTGATCGGCACGGCGGAAAACGGACTGGAAGCGTTGCGTTTTCTGGAGAAAAATCCTCCTGATATCGTTGTCATGGATATCAATATGCCTGTCATGGATGGACTGGAAGCAACGCGGCAGATTATGCAGAATCAGGCGATGCCCGTGGTGATTGTCAGTGCCGAGTGGGAGGACCGGGAACATGTGGCCATGTTTCAGGCCTTGGAAACAGGTGCTCTTGCCTTTGTTGCCAAGCCCCAAGGCCCCCGCAGTGCCGGGTATGTACGGGAGACCCACCAGTTCATTGATACGGTCCGGTTGATGTCAGAGGTGAAGGTGGTCAGCCGACCCGCACATTTTACAAAAACGCTTCCGGTTTCCCGGAAAAAGCATGCGTGTCTGCCTGGGGTGCTCCGCCCGTCCCTGCAGGCCGTAGCCATAGGTGTTTCAGCCGGGGGGCCCCTACTCCTCCAACATATACTGGAACAGCTGCCGCCCCTGGCCACCTTCCCTCTTTTCATTGCCCAGCATATCACCCCGGGGTTCAGTGAAGCTTTTGTTCACTGGCTGTCCCGGACCAGCGTCTGGCCCGTTCGTCTGGCGGAATACGGTGCGCGGATTACCAATGGTACGGTGTATATTGCCAAGGGGGGGACCAATATGGAAGTCAACACGGATCATAAGATTGTCATTTCAAAACCAGCTTCACCCACGGCCCCTACCCCCTGTGTGGATATCCTCTTTGATTCTGTTCTGCATGTGTATGGATCGGCATGTGCAGGTATTCTGCTGACGGGAATGGGCCGCGACGGGGCGCAGTCTCTGTTGAATATGCGTAGAGGGGGTGCCGTCACCATCGCTCAGGACAAGGCGAGCAGTGCGGTGTATGGCATGCCGGGGGAAGCTGTGAAGCTTGGCGCGGCCCGGTATATCCTCACCCCTGATCAGATTATGGAGATGCTGCAGGGGCGACCCAGGGTATGAACGTTCCCGGATGCGTTCTTCATGGATCGGGAATATGTTCAATATGTTCCAGCAAAATTTGTCTGATAGGGCCCATGGCGTCGTCAGCAATGATTTCCTGACCGGCCCTGGGCCTGCACGGAGAAGTGACGCTCAGCAACAACACCATCACCGTCAGCCAGTCACTGCCGGGAACGAACAATATCTCCGTGTCCGAAGGCGTATCCGACACCTCCATCCTGACCGACGTCTCCCTGCGTTTTACCCGGGAAAACACGAGCATGGAGCTCGCTCTTGTTCATAAGTACAATGATGACTACACCGCCACCGGCGGATCGATCACCTTCAGCGGGGCCTTCTGATCCCTCGACGGATATCTCCAAAGAATAACGCCAAAGGCCGTCACGTCCATTTTCGGACGTGACGGCCTTATCTACCTCACCCCACAGAATCCTGTGGGCACATGTTTTTGTCAGCACCCTTTCACATGCTTAAGGATGATCATTGAACTGTGTTTAACTGACCTCCCATCATTTAGGCATAACAACAAGGCGTACACCGATATTGCTAAAAGCAAAACGGGAAGGAGTCTTACGCCGGTTGGTCACCCGACTGTATACACCCTCTCGATTCCATCCACCACCCCGACAGACCCGACCATAACGGTCATTTTCCATGCATGGGTCGACTTCTCTGGCCGTCGAATAAAAATAACGTCCATCCCGGGTCCACTCCCATACATTACCCGACATATCATATATCCCAAGTTCATTGGGCTTTTTCTGGCCAACTTCATGGGAGGAACACCCGCAGTTTTCCCCACACCACGCCACCTCCCGGGGATCATTCGAACCGGCGTAGGAAAATCCTGAACTATACGGCCCCCCTCGGGCTGCATATTCCCATTGAGCTTCCGTGGGACTGGCGTATTCCACAGTATGACTCTGCCGGTTCAGCATCGAGACAAAATCCCGACAATTATTCCAGGACACTTTTTCCACGGGACGATTTGCCCCCTTGAATCTAGAGGGATTGTAACGCATCAACCGTTCCCATTGGGCCTGGGTCACCTCATATTTTGAAATCCAGTATCCCTGGGATACAACAACTTCATGAACAGGTTGTTCGTCCCAATGTCCACTCACACTTCCCATCATGAAAGATCCGGCCGGTACCCACACAAAATCGATACCGGTCAAAGGATCGTTCCAAAGTGCTCCGGGATACGGTTCTGTATTCTCTCCGGGTACAGGAGCAGATTGCCCAGCAAAGGACCACCCGGGCATCATCATAACCAAGACCACCATGAGTGCTAACAAATATTTCAAAATGTTCGTAAACATAATCTACCTCCAACCGAATGAACCTACATTTTTCAATCAGTTCAGACTTGTGCAAGCACTTCGACGGTCACCCCGGGGGAGGCGAGCGGGGTCCGGTCACGTAAACAGGGGATCGGATATTCATAGTGCCCACCGTAATCTGCATCGTGACGCATAGGAGTAAATGCAGATTCATAATTACATCTGCGGATACCACCTTAAAAAGTATTTTGCACGTATTTTTATAAAAAATAATCCCATGAGGCCGAGGCTTCCCCCTTCGCACTCTTCGCGACAAAAAAAACGACTACCGGATCTATCCAGGAGTCGTTTCTTTGAGACGTAGGCTTTCATTTTCTTGCCTGGTCCCTATTTTTGGTTCACCCGACAAGTGCGTACTTTTGGTCTATCAGGAGGTTGAATCCTGACAACTGATTACGAGCAATGATTGACAATCATCTTCTCTTTATGCGCAAGTGCACTCGCGTGCATACTTTTTTGTGTGCATCATTCAAGCATTCCAGTATGGCTATACAGGCATTACAGTTTCTCAACACAATCCAGGTGGGGCAATAATGTGGCAGAACATCAAATATTTTGGCATATGGTTCATCATTTTTTTACTGGCACTCGTGGGCTACAGTTATCGCCATGACCTCTCGGAAATACAAACCAGAGTTATGGCGGAACTTTTTCCCGGCAAGGGGTTCCAGACAGGACAAAATTCCGTGAGCTTTCCGGTATCGTCTGATGGGCACTTTCATATCCGTGCCGAACTCAACCATATCCCTATCATCTTTTTAGTGGATACGGGAGCAAGCCACATCATGCTCTCCCCCGGTGATGCCGACAAACTAAGCATTCCATGGGACACGCTCAGATTTGACCAAATATACCGGACCGCAAACGGCAAAGGGCAGGGAGCCCTGGTCCGGATCAATGATTTCAGAATTGCCAAAATCCATCTGCAAGGAATCAACGTCTCCGTAAACAAGGCCGCCATGCGCTACTCACTGTTGGGAATGAGCTTTTTCAACCGGCTGACACGCTACGAAGTACACAATGATATCCTCACCCTGTATTGGAAATGATAGTGCGGAACGTCATGAGCGTATCGTACCGTTGTATTTTGAGTCATATTTTCTTGTTTTTTATGACAGGATTTTCAAGACAAGAGGCCAAAGGCCTGTCCTCCCCCGATCCTTTTGCTTCCCTCTCCATATACTTCACCATGGCCTCGGCCGCCTTTTTGGAAAAACGAACCGCTTCGACCACGGTCTTGGCCCCGGTGACCACGTCACCTGAAGCATAGA
>Ga0265294_10001758_pt1 | contig 29022 bp, 22 predicted proteins | sample MunlanPumphouse3_FD_192504 | JGI IMG/M metagenome (GOLD analysis project Ga0265294, IMG submission 192504) | Groundwater microbial communities from a municipal landfill in Southern Ontario, Canada - Pumphouse #3 | ecosystem: Environmental > Aquatic > Deep subsurface > Groundwater | place...
TTCTTGATTAAGAAGTTAGGTGAAGATAAAGCTCTCTTGAAAGCAGAGTTAGAACAAGAAGCATCTGCTGTTTATTATTTTAATTCAATTTATATATTCATTAGAAATGAGCTTTACACAGTAGAGCTTCCCTTTAAGAATTCAATTTTTAAAGAGATGTTAAGCACTGGAGTGATTTTATCTTTCAAAGATGTAATTTATTACTATACTATTGTGGCTAAACAACTTAGTCTGGCTAATTATTATCTGGATTTAGATGAAGAGATTATCTTGCCCAAAATCTATGATAACCGCCCCAAGATTTATTTTAAGCTGAGCAAAGAGGATAATGTTGTTATTATGGATGGAAGTTTAGTCTATAATGACGTGATTACGCTTCCTCTTTCCATTATTAGGTTGAATGCAAATTTGATTAATTATGAATATGCTCCGGATCAGAAGGCGTGGTTTCATATCCCGGCAGTTGTTTTCAAAGAAGTTTTTGAATTCTTAGATCAGTTACCAAATCCGCAATATCAAAGATTGGAAAGTGATTCTCAGCTCTATTTTGAGGGAGATCTCAGCATAGATTTGTTAAAGAAAGCTATTTTTGAACTCTCTAATGAGGATTGGAACATTGAATTATCAGATGATTTAAAGAAGGATTTCGTCTATAAAGTTCACCTTCAAGCAGAAGTTACAACCAAAACTAAGGAAGAGATTAACTGGTTCCAATATGAAGTAGCGTATAAATATAAAGACTTTGCTTTCACGCATGCTGAGCTCAAGAAGTTCTTCTCTTCTAAACAGAAGTTTATGACTTTGGAAGATGGCAGATTAATCTTCTTTGAGAATAAAGAGGTTTTTGAGCAAATTGATAACCTTCTGAACAAATCATCTGCTACTAAAGATTTAGTTTATTCTATGAGTATGGATAGAATTCCTTACTTTTTCCGTTTAGTAAATGATAATCCGGCTATAAAACTTTATGGCGATAAATATATAGACTCTATGTCTCAAGATTTAATTGCAGGACAGCTAAAAAATGGTCCAAAAGTGCCAACTTTCCTTAATCATATAATGAGAAGTTACCAGAAATCCGGTTACCGCTGGTTGAAGATGTTAGAACATTACCACCTTAGTGGCATTCTGGCAGATGAAATGGGATTAGGTAAAACTATTCAGGCTATATCAGTCTTATCTGAAGTTCCGGCAGGAGAAAAAGCGATTATTATTTGTCCTAAAACACTAATCTATAACTGGGCAGAAGAGTTTAAAAAGTTTAAGCTGGATAAATCTTTTGTAATTTATGAAGGAAACAAACAAGAGAGATTAGACCTTCTGAATAAAGTGAATTATGATATTTTGATTGCTTCTTATTCTATTATTCAAAATGATATTGAAGATCTGGGTGAAATGGTCTTCTATTATGTGATTTTAGATGAAGCTCAGCATATCAAGAATGTTACTGCTTTAAGAACTAAAGCAATAAAAAAGCTGAAATCCCGACACAGAATTGCTCTCACAGGAACTCCTTTAGAAAACGATATTTCGGAAATTTGGTCTCTTTTTGATTTTCTATTACCTAACTATTTAATGAACAGACAGAGGTTTGTCAGGACTTTTAGTGCCAATGAGAATGTAAGCCAGAGACAAGATTTGAATAAAATGATCTCACCTTTTATCCTGAGAAGGAAGAAGAGTGATGTTCTGTTAGAATTGCCTAATAAACAAGAACAAATAGTCTTTTGCAAGCTTTCTCCGGTACAAGAGAAGGTTTATTTACAGTTGCTGGAAAAGGTTAATAAATCATATTTTAATCCTGAACAAACTGAAAAGATTAATTATATAAATATTCTTACTGCTTTGATGAAGTTGAGGCAAATCTGTGATCATCCTCATCTGGTTGAAAGTGATATCAAAGATGATTTTATTCTTTCCGGTAAGATAGAACTTTTGCAAGAGTTAGTGTTAGATGCTATTGATTCCGGAAGAAAGATTTTAATTTTTAGTCAATTTATCGGGATGTTGCAGATTATCAAAAAGATGGTAACTCTACACAATATTCCTTATGAATATTTAGATGGGAAAACTAGAGATAGGCAAAAGCATATTGAAAACTTTAATAATAATACTAAGATTAAGGTCTTTTTAATCAGCTTGAAAACAGGTGGCTTTGGTCTTAATTTAACTGCTGCCGATACTGTGATTCTAACTGATCCGTGGTGGAATCCCATGATTGAAAACCAGGCAATTGATAGGGCTCATAGAATTGGTCAAACTAAGAAAGTACAGGTTTATAAACTGATTTCTAAGGGTACTGTGGAAGAGAAGATTATCTCTCTCCAAAATAGTAAGAGAGAGCTGTTTGAACAGATTATTGAGAATAATGATAATATTCTAAAGTCTATGTCTGTCGAACAAATTAAAGATCTGTTCCATTATGAGAGTTGAGTGTAAATAATGATTAAAGTCGCTAACATTAGTTTAAGTTTTGCGGATAAAAAGGTGTTTGAGAATCTTTCATTTCACATTTCGCGTGGAGAAAAGGTTCTTTTAGATGCTCCTTCCGGCAAAGGTAAAACTTCTCTTTTGAAAATTATGATGGGTTTTATCACACCTGATTCCGGAGAAGTTCATATTAGTGGACAGCTTTTGACTGCGCATAATACTAAAGTGTTAAGAAGCAAGATTGCCTATCTTCCTCAAGATATTGCTTTTCCCAAGATGAAAGTAATTGAGTTTATTAAGCTGGTTTTGGATTATGAATCAAACAAGCATATTAAGTATAATGAGAATCAAGTTTGGGAGATGTTAGAACACTTAAAACTACCTTTGTCGATATTAAAGCAAGACACTCTCTCCATTTCAGGTGGCGAGAAGCAAAGGATTGGTATTCTGATAATGCAACTGTTGAATCGCGAAATATTTCTGCTTGATGAGCTAACTTCTGCTTTAAACAGTGAACTCAAAGAATTCATTGCGAATTATTTTCTCCAAATGAAGCAAACAGTTATAGTCGTTTCACATGATGAGATTTGGCAACAGAATTCTATCAGAAAGGTGAGGTGGTAAGATGGGAGCCAAAGATTTAAATTTATACTCTATGCTATTTGCTTATCTACTTTTGTTAATCCCTTTAGGAATACTAATCTTCATGCAGGTAAAGCTTGTTAAAGAAACGATAGTCAGTGTTTTAAGAATGTCTATTCAGCTGGGATTAGTTGGTATTTATCTTAAATATCTCTTTGTCTGGGATAATACTTGTCTCAATATTGCCTGGCTAATGGTAATGATCACAGTCTCTACTTTCAGCGTTATTAATTCTAATGGGATTCGTAGAAGAGATTTCTTCTTACCGGTTATGGGAGCCTTGGCAATTTCACTCTTTTTCAATATTAGTTACTTCAACTTCTTTATCGTGAAGATATCAGATATATTTAATGCCAAATATCTTATTCCTATTTCAGGAATGCTATTAGGAAACTCCTTAAAAGGGAACATTATTGCAACAAATACTTTCTTTGATTACTTCAAGAATCGAGAAAAAGAGTATCTTTTTACTTTATCTTTAGGTGCTTCACGAGAAGAAGCTCTCCGCCCGGTAGTTAGGGAGTGCATGAAACGCTCTCTAAAACCTACACTTGCTTCCATAGCAACTATTGGATTAGTCTCATTACCGGGGATGATGACAGGTCAAATCTTGGGAGGTTCTGTTCCAACGACTGCTATTAAATACCAAATTGCAATTATGCTTGCTATTTTTTCTACTATGGCAATTTCAATCTTTTTGGTTATATTATTTTTGAAAAACGTTTCATTTAATAAATATGATGTAATGAAGAGAAATATCTTCATTAAAGGAGAAAATTAATGTTATATCTGCTCGCTATTATCAACTTAGTACTCACAGGATTTTGTGGGTTGGCTTTTTACAATATTTACAAGCCATTAAGAGCTCAAGAACTTTTTTTAGAGATAGCTGTTATGGCAATTGCGATAATCTTACTTATAGTTACTAATATTGGCATTCTTTGGGTAAACAATCAGAGAGGAAAAGTTATTAGTGAATTAGAAAAAAAGAATACAATGTTAGAACAAGAACTTACTGCTCAAAAAAGAAAAAACGAAGAGAAGAATAAAGAAGTAAGTGCTTAAAAGTTTTTGTGGATTTGATTGCTCTACATGCCCTACTTACTTGGCGTGGAAAACAGATGATGACGGGTTGAGAGAAAAGCTAAAACTTAAATACTCAACCCCGAATAATCCGTTAGAAAAAAGTGATTTTAACTGTTCGGGATGCCGATCGGAAGAAGGTGTCTTTTTTGTTCACTGCTTTAAATGTGAGATTAGAGCAGAAGCTCTGAATAATTAGCAATTGGATTTCGTAGGGGTAATCCCTTGTGGTTACCCTCTTTCACACGAATTTCCCACCACTAAACCACCGTATGCAAATTAAGTAAAACAAATATCAAAGCAATCAAACAACTCAATTGCACAACAAAAATTAAAGCTCCCACTGTTAAAGACTTAGGTCCTTGTTTGAGCAGGTCAGCAAACTTAATCTTCATCCCAATCCCAACCATGGCAACAGTAAGAATGAACTTACTTATTGCAGAAATAGTACTCCAAGGACTGAAGCTGGGCCATTCAAAATAGTTTGTTATTAAACTGAAAACTTGAAAGTGGTCTGCTAACGATCTGATAATACTGAAGGTTAAAAACCAAATAATAATCGGCGGAAGCAACTTCTTTTTATCTAACTTCTCATGAGCACCGGAAGTTTTATTCTTTTTGCTGTTTAAAATCAGAGATAAGACTAAGATGATAGGTCCGAGCATAGCAATTCGTGCCATTTTAATTACCGTAGCAACTTCCCCTACACTATCATTCACAGAGAAACCGGCAGCTACAACTTGTCCAACTGCCTGCAAAGAACCACCAATAAGAGTAGAAGATTGAAGATCATTGAATCCTAATATCTTAACTGCTAAAGCCGGCACGAAAAATATCCCAATAGTTCCGAGGAAATTAACCACGCCAATCGAGATTCCGGTATCACTTTCATCAGCTTGTATGACAGGAGAAACAGCAGCAATTGCAGAAGAACCGCAAACTGCATTTCCTACCCCGAGCAATAGCGAAGCTTTTTTATTAAAACCAAAGAGTCTTCCCAGCCAAGCACCGGATATGATGGTTATTATTTGTACGATAACTATTATAAGTAAAGGGAGCAAACCTATTTCTGCCAATGACTTAAGCTGAAGATTGAATCCTAATAGCATAATGGCGAAACTGAGAAGTTGTTTTTCAGAAAGTTTCACTCCTGCTGAAAAGTGAGAAGAGAGAGGGATTGTATTACTGATTATCATCCCTAAAATAATGGCAATTGTTACTGATCCAATTTGCCCTAAGTAAGGCGAAATAAATCTTGCCAGCAAGGCAACAGCTATAGTTAACAATAATCCGGGTACTTTCTTTAACATCTTAATTTCCTCTTTATGATTTTGTTGCAATATTTCGAAACTACATAATCTGACAAGTTAATTTTGATAAATAAAAAGGAGCCTGTTTCCAAGCTCCTTAGGTTGTAATTATCTATTTTATTTGAAACTTACCATTTTGATACCTAATTCAACTAATCTCATGGAGTATCCCCACTCATTGTCATACCAGGCAATAATTTTAGCAAGATTACCATTAACATTGGTTAAGGCAGAGTCGAAGATTGCAGAAGTAGAGTTACCAATAATATCATTTGAAACTAGTGGTAGTTCGGAATATTCGATGTAACCTTTCATCTCATTTTCAGCTGCTTTTTTGATAGTAGCATTAAGTTCTTCTTTAGTGGTTGGTTTATCCAAAACTAAAGTAAGATCAATTAAAGATGCATTTGGGATTGGAACTCTAAGAGCAAAACCGTCAAGAACACCTTTCAAAGAAGGAATAACTAAACCGATTGCTTTAGCTGCTCCGGTAGTTGTTGGGATGATATTAACAGCTGCTGCACGAGCTCTTCTTAAATCTTTATGACGCATATCCAAAATCATCTGGTCGTTGGTATAAGCGTGAACTGTGGTCATAAAACCTGATTTAATTTTGAAGTTATCATGGATAACTTTTGCTACAGGAGCCAAACAGGTTGTTGTACAAGAAGCATTTGAAACGATTTTATGTTCCTTTTTAAGTATATTATCGTTTACACCAAGAACTATGGTTGCATCCACATCATCTTTAGCAGGTGCAGAGAGAACAACTTTTTTAGCTCCGGCATCAATATGCTTTTGTAGAGTTTCTTTAGTTCTGAAAGCACCTGTGCATTCGTACACTAAGTCAATCTTAAGTTTTTTCCAAGGCAATTTAGCAGGATCTCTTTCACTGGTAAGAAGAATTTCTTTACCATTAACAACAATTGAGTTTTCTTTTGCTTCTACAGTTCCGGGGAATTTTCCATGGACTGTATCAAACATCAAAAGATGGGCTAAAACTTTTGTATCAATTGAAGCATTGATAGCTACGAGATCTAAAGTATCAGTGTGGTGCATTGCGATTGCTCTCAATACCAATTTACCGATTCTTCCAAATCCATTAATTGCGACTCTTTTCATTCTATACTCCTAATTATCTTTTTTTATAATTGATTGGTTTGCTGAACCACTAACAGCAACTAACTCTTCAACATCTTTCTGTTGGGCATTTTCAGCTAAGATTATCCATTTACGCGGATCAAATCTGCTCTTATCAGGGAAGAAGTCATCGTGGTGAACGCCTGCAGGAGCTGCAATTGCATCTGCGTTTTTAGACCAATACTCTTGAACAGCTGCAGCTATATCCATTTGGTAACAAGTATCTTTATTGATTTTTACAACACCATTGGCGATTGCTGTTTGTTGTTGCAGGTCTGTTAAGCCGGAAGCACCGTGAAGTACGATTCCCCTTTCTAAGTTATTGGCAATAAGAAGGTTGTCTATCTTTTTAATAAGATCTAAGTTAAGTTTAATTTTGTGACCCTTAGTTACACCATGATTAGTTCCAACTGATGCAGCAAAGAGATCGACATTAGTTTGAGCTACATATTCTAAAGCTTCTTCAGGTGAAGTGTAGAGTTGTTTATCAGAAACTAATTCATCTTCAGTGCCTTTGATATACCCGATTTCACCTTCGACAATTACACCATATTGGTGAGCTACTCTAACAACTTCTCTAGAAATTCTTACATTTTCTGCAAATGTTTCATGAGAAGCATCGATCATTACAGAAGAGACTAAGCCATTTTCAATACAGTAGATTACGAAATCAAATAAGTTAGGTGTAGCATGATCAATATGCAAACCCACACCGGCGTTTTTAAATTGACCGGCAAATGTTTTAATAGTGTTAGAAATTAAATGAGCACCTGTGTAAATGTCTTGTGATTCACCTGCTGCATATTTAACAGCACCGGAACTCATTTGTAACAGTCCGTCTGCGTTCTGTTTCATGTAGCCTTGAATTATAGGTCTAATTGCAAAGTCAAACACTACATTTGAGGCAACAATGCCAAATTTGTTTTTCTTAGCTTTAAGAAAAACTTCTTTCATTCTGCATCCATTGTAAAACATTCATCCTCCTGATGTTTATTTTATTTTTTCTAAGTATTTAACTAAATTATAAACTGTCAAGGAAAATATGCAGTAAGTGTGTTTCTTGAATTTCTAAAGAGATTTTAAGCCACTTTAAAGGTACAATATTAATTAATATTTGAATAAATATGGTGTTCTGGGGAGACCTTAGCTTGTACTTCGATTGGTTTTCGAAAACATAACGTAATATGCTTGAAGGTCAAGCTTGGGTTTAATCTAAGCGTAATAAAAATATGGATTTAGAGACATGTTGTCCAGTCCTAAATAGTTTGACCATTTTGTTCATGGGTTCTCCCTGACGGTCGAACCTCTTTCAATTAAAATTCCTTAGGAGTGTCTGCGAGCACTCCCTATTATATCGTCATCTCCCTTCGCTAATACATCTTACATAACTTTAGAGAAGTAAGAAGCTTCGGAAGATGTATCCATCCTGGATTTAAGATTTTCATTGCTTTTGCAATGATGCACTCAAGGATACATCGTACGAAGCTTTTAGCGAAGTAGGATGAGTGCGTTCCCAGTGGAGGTTACGTATTCACCTTAATTGGCATAAAAATAGGGTACCCACAAGGGATACCCCTACGAAAATTCTTCAATTGCTAATTGCTAATTACTCATTGCTAATTGAAACTAGTATCCCCTATTCTTCTTAACAATTTCTTCTTTAATATTATTAGGTACAACTTGATAACTATCATACGCCATGGTGTAAATTGCTCTTCCTGAACTTATGGATCTAATAGTTGTTGAGTAGCCAAAGAGTTCTCTTAGTGGTACTTTAGCCAGGATTTCTTGTTTATTGTTATTCTGGCTTCTAATCTCTTCTATTTTACCACGCTTACTATTTAAGTCTGAAATAATATCGCCGACATTATCTTCCGGACTAATCACAGTAACTAGCATAATTGGTTCTAACAAAGCACCTTTTGTCTCTCTGATTGCTCTGGAAACAGCCATAGAAGTAGCAATTCTGAATCCTGTATCGATTACCTCTTCCGGTAAAGTTTCAGCTTGCAACACTTCCACCCGGACCCTTTCCATATAGCCACTAAAAATAGGACCGTCATTTAAGGCATTGAGAACAGATTCTTCAATAGCACGACGGAAGTTCTGCGGTAAATCAATCTGAGCTTTATATTCATAAATATTCTTTTGAGTTGGTTTAAATTCATCATCATTAATAGGGGAGACGCGAACTTTAATCTTGGCATAGCAATGTTTATCACCTAGCATGCGATCAAAGGTTTCGACAGCAGAATTGGAAGCCAAAATTGTCTCTTTGTAAGCAACTTGCGGATCTCCAACATTAGCATTAACACTGAATTCACGGAATAGACGCTCAACAATAATCTCTAAGTGAAGCTCGCCCATACCGGAAATAAGTGTCTGTCCTGTATCTTTGTCTTCTCTAACTTTGATAGTTGGATCTTCTTCTTGGAACTTAGTTAACGCATCTTTTAAACTGGCTTCATCAGATTTTGATTTCGCTTCAATAGCAATGGAAATCACAGTATCTGGGAAGTCCATTTTAGCTAAAATAATATTATAATCTTTTTCAGTAATTGTCTCACCTGTCATAGTAAACTTTGTTCCAAGAATTGCTCCAATATCACCGGCATGTAACTCTTCAACATCTTGCTTTCTATTAGAATACATCTGGAGAATTCTACCTGCTCTCTCTTTCTTGCCATTATTAGAATTGATGAAGACATCACCTTTTCTTAATGTGCCGGAATAGACTCTGATATAGACTAGTTTTCCGGAGAATTTATCAGTTACGACTTTGAAGGCATAACCTGAGAATTTAGCTTTGAGATCGGGTTTAACTATAACTTCAGTTAAGCCGTCAATAGTTGTGGCAATGATAGGAGGTTTCTCTAAAGGCGAAGGGATGAAGTTAATAATTGCATCTAATAATGCTTGCACACCTTTATTCTTGAGTGAGCTACCACATAAAATAGGAACAAACTTATTGGCAATAACACCTTTACGAATTAAAGTGATAATTTCACATTCAGAGAGCTTTTCATTTTCTAAATACTTGATCATTAATGTATCATCGAACTCTGCAATAAAATCAAGCAAAGCTTCTCTATGCATTTCTGCAGTAGCGAGGTACTCTTCAGGTATATTTACTATCGTAAAATTAGTTCCAAAACAGTTAATATCAAAGATTGTAGCTTTCATAGTTATTAGATTTATGATGCCGCTGAACTCTTCTTCACAGCCGATAGGAATTTGAATGGGAAGAGAGTTCTCGGTGAGACGTTTTTGAATCATTTCTACAACATTTTCAAAATCTGCACCACATCTGTCCATTTTGTTGATAAAAGCAATACGCGGCACTTTATATTTATCAGCTTGATGCCACACAGTTTCAGATTGAGGTTCTACTCCTCCTACAGCACAAAACAGACCTACGGCTCCATCTAAGACTCTTAATGAGCGTTCTACTTCTGCAGTGAAGTCAACATGACCGGGTGTATCAATAATATTGATTTGGTAATTCTTCCAGTGGCAAACAGTTGTGGCAGAAGTAATAGTAATACCTCTCTCTTTCTCTTGATCCATCCAGTCCATGGTAGCATTTCCATCATGCACCTCTCCCATTCTATGGATATTACCGGTGTAGTATAAAATTCTTTCAGTCGTGGTCGTTTTTCCTGCATCTATATGAGCCATAATTCCAATATTTCTAATTTTATCTAATTCTGTCGTAGCCATCTGTTTATCCTTAAAAGTTTATGTTATATATAAAAAACTTAAATCAAGAATCTGTCAAGGTTTTTCTATATTAGATTCTTAATTATTCTGATTCTTTCTCTATCTTTGAGAGAATTTCGGCTCTCATGATTTTAGTTAAACGCGGAAGCAAAAAAATATGGGACAGCATATTTACTGTCCCATAATTTAATTTATTTCTAAAAGTTAACTATTTAATCTTCTAACTCTATATCGTCAGGAATGGCAATATCTCTTGTACCTTGTAATATTTCTAACATAACTTTAGCATCGGCATTGAGATCACCTTTAGGGTATGTTTCGAGGAACTTGGTAAAGGTTAGAATTGCTCCATGTTTGTCGTTCATATATTCAGATTGAGTAAAGCCCTTCATAAAGAAAGCTTTATAATCGTCTTTATTGTTTTTGAAACTATCAACAATTTGGTCATAGTAGAGAAGAGCATCGTTAAGTTGACCTGTCTTTGCACTTCTTTCTGCTAATTCGAAAAGTTGATTTGCGGTAAGGGTAGGCTTTAATTTATCTTCATAGACTACGAAGTTAAAATCTTTGTAGAATTGGCTAATTAATGATTCAAATAGGGCAGCTTGTTTTTCTCTTTTTATCTTGCCTTCAATTTGTGGTTCCACATGGTTAAGTGGTTTATATTGAACAGGTTGCTCTTCTACAACTCGGAGCAACGCATACTGCTCATTTCTTTTTACAGGAAGAATATCGCTTACTTCGTTTACAGGTAAAGACCAGATTGCAGAATTAAGTAAGGTGTCATGACCATATCCGGGTACTATACCATTGGCGTAGATGTTGGTGATTAGTCTCTTAGAGAAATCATTAATAGCATATTGTTCCATTAATTTTTCAATTTTAGAGTTGTCGCCATCATTAACAGCTTGAATATATTTACTATAGGCTTTATTAGCATTTTCTTGAGATTCAAAGATTAACAGTTCAGCATTTCTATAGGCAGGTTTAGCATAATCTATAATGTGCTCATTATAGTAGTTAAGCTTCATATCATAAGTAATGTCGATTTGATTTGCTACTAATTGTTGATAAGTGTAAGATAAAACAGAGTTTTTAATATTTCTGCTGTACTTAGGAGTTGCGTTTAATTTCACATCATACTTTTCTTGCTTAAGCTTGTGATAAAAAGCTTCTTTGAAGAACAGATGGTCAAAGATAGCTATAGGTTCATAACGAGAGATGAACATCTTTTCACTGTTATCAATAGAATTATAGATATCAAGGAGCTGGGAAACTGTCCATTTGAAATTAGGATTGCTACTATTAACTACGATATCTTGGAGATTTGTGGTATTATTAGCAGTGTCAACAAAGTCTATTTTTTCCAGTACTTCATTGACAGGCTGAATTTTATTTTTGAGCTTAACTTCATTAATTAAAACTTCACTAAGTTCTCTTTCCTTGGCTACTTGTGCATTTGTTATTACTGTTTCTCTGACTACAGCTAAAGGTTTAACGTAGCCGGCAGTGGTTGATTTAATGCTAAAGATGTGGACACCAGTTGCAGTTTCGTAAGGACCATAATATTTTCCCTCTTCAACAGGAAGTGTGAATATTAAAGAATCTAAAACTGTGTCTTCGCCAATACCTTGGATGTAGCCATTGCTACGGGAAAACTCTAATAATCCGTTGTTGCTCTTAGCATATTCATTGATTGATTTGGTTTGAGAAATCATGCTGAATTTGAGTCCTCTGGCTAAATCAGCAGAGATTTTATTGCCATCTTCTATGCTCTTAGCTTGGATATATTCTATTTTAGCTTTAGCCGGTTCCATGAATAGGTCTGGATTAGCATTATAATAAGCCTCAATCTCTGCTTCTGTTACACTATTATGAGCACGAATATTCTCTGCATAATAGTCTTGTATATAGTGAGCTTTAAGATTCTTTTCGGTTAATTTCAAAACTTCGGGGTTCTTATGATGTCCTAATTCTAATGATTTGCAGTAGAATGCTTCTTCACGTGCCATTGAATTTAACAGTTGAATTTGTTTACCCGACATGTTTAACTCTTCTTGTTGACTTGGTGCTAAAGATTGAACAAACCTGTCGAAGTCTGCCTTTGTTATCATCCCACCATCATATTTGACATAGATCTCTTTGTCAGAAACCTTCTCTTTGCTTTTAGAAAACATTGAACAACCGGTTAATACGAGCAATGTTACCGATATTAGTAAGGTTGCTATCAATAAAACTCTTCTCATTATTCGACTCCTTAATCTGTTATATTATGATAAAAATAAAAAACTTTATTTAATAATGCAGAAATTGCAAAGCTATTAGTTTGAGTCAAGACTTTTATTTATATAGTGTAATAAAATAACATTTTTTAAACTATGGCATGTAATGTGCATTGTAGTAATGTGGAAAGTAAAAAAAAAGTAAAATACTTAATTGGGAGGAACATTATGTTCAGATTTATGAAAAAAGACAAAGGATTCAGTTTAGTGGAACTTTTAGCTGTTATTATTATTATGACAATTTTAGCATCTATTGCAGTTCCAATTTATCTTCGTTACACAGAGAGAGGTAAAGCAGCCGGTCCTAAGGCTTATCTTCGTTCAGTAAAACAGGCTTACGACACTTATTTCACCATGAATGGTACAACCGACGGTTATCAAATTGAAGACGCTCTAGACGATGCAGGCATCTCTAAAGCAGTTAAAACCCAATGGGATTTTGACGTTATTGGTAACCCTCCAAAAGAATTTGTTTGCACATCTACTTCAGAATTTGAATCAGGTGAAGGAAAACAAGTTAGATTCCTTGTGGAAGATAATAAGTATGAAGGTTGGGGAATTGATGTCTTTACCGATATTGAAACTGGTGGACAGAATTAATTTATTGAATTCAATAAATTGTTTTTATAGTTTATAATTTCGGGAGGCTGGATGACTATTCAAGAATTATTAAAGTTTACTTCAGATGCTGGAGCTTCTGACTTGCATTTAAGTGCTGGTTCGTTCCCTATGGTGCGTGTTCATGGTAAAATGAAAAAATTGAACATTCCTAAAATGTCTGAAGAAGAAATTCAAAACCTAATTTTTAGTGTTATGAATGAGGCTCAAATTGAAATGTTTAGAGAAAAACTCGAATTAGACTTTTCAACTAAACTTTCTAATGAGGTTCGATTCCGTGTTAATGCTTTTACTCAAATTAATGGTTTAGCTGCGGCTTTCCGTGTAATTCCTAATCAGATTAAAACTTATGAAGAATTATACTTGCCGGAGACTCTCAAATCATTAACCTATAAAGAGAAAGGACTTATCTTAGTTACCGGTCCTACCGGTAGTGGTAAATCAACTACATTGGCAACAATGATTGATTCTGTTAATGACCATTCTCAAAAGCATATTATAACAATTGAAGATCCGATCGAGTTTGTTCACAAAAGTAAGAACTGCTTGGTCAATCAGCGTGAACTTGGGCATGACACACACTCATTTACAGCAGCTCTTAGATCTGCTCTTCGTGAAGATCCGGATGTGATCCTCGTGGGTGAGATGCGTGACTTGGAAACAGTTTCTCTTGCACTTACTGCAGCTGAAACCGGTCACTTAGTTTTTGCTACTCTTCACACAAGCAGTGCTACTAAATCTATTGACCGTATCATTGATATGTTCCCTAAAGAACAACAAGCTCAGATTAGATCTATGCTTTCTGAATCATTAGAAGCCGTTATAGCTCAAACGCTATTACCAACAAAAGATGGTAAAGGGCGTGTTCCTGCTTTAGAAATCATGATTGCTAACGCAGCTGTAAGAAACTTGATTCGTGAAGAGAAGACCTACCAAATGCCATCTGTGATTCAATCCGGAACCAAAGAAGGTATGCAGACTAAAGATCAATCTCTTTATAATCATGTTATGAATGGTAATTTAGATAGACAGACTGCAGAGAAAGTTGCTGATAATCCTAAGATCTTCGCAACAGGAGCAGGATTTAACGGATGATAACAAAAACAAGTTGTAAAGATTCAGGTTTTACCCTGATTGAATTATTGGCAGCTTTTGCTATAGTTCTTTCTGCTCTGGTTGCCCTATTTGTAGGTATTCAATTTGCAGAGAGACAAATATACAAAAACTATCATAATAGACAAGCAATGCTGATCGCTTCAGGTGAACTTGAATATCAGTATTATAGAAAAGTAATCTACGGTAACTTTTCGGTAGACAATTCTGGCTTCGGAGACAGTATAATTTTAGATGATTCTAAAAGATTTAGAGTAAATGCTAATATCTCTAGAAGATTTCAATCTAAGCTATCCGAAGACAATTTTGCTCTTCCCCAAACAACGGTTACAGTAGAGGTCAGCTGGCGTGAACCTGCTGAAGATAATAAAACACGAACAGTTAGACTAATAGAAGATTATTATGACAGTCGACCATAGTACTAATAAAAGTCGTATAAAAGATAGTGGTTATTCGATGATAGAACTGATGGCAGTTCTCGTTATCTCAACTATTATCTTTTTAGGAGCAACTTTAGCGATTTCAACATTCTTTCTAAAGTTTCAAGAATTGCAGAGAATCTCTGTTTTGAATAGAGAAGCATTTAATTGCATGCAAGTCATCAAACATGGAGTAACAGTTGGAATTGGTGGAAAAACTCAGTTCATGGGTGTAATTAATGCTGATGAAGCCGAACTAACAGGTAATTATGTAGAAGGGGGTAGAACAGCTTTGCTACTCAAGCCTCCAACAAGTCATAGTGAATATAGTGCTCATGACCAGATAAAGATCTTTCTTTCGGAAGGACATGTCAGGTATGAGCAATATGTGTTCGGTTCAGAAGGCACGACCTCAAGGGAACGGTATATTTTTCCAAAGCGTGTTAATACTAAAAATCAAATCATGGAAGTTACAAAGTTGGTATTCAGAAATGGCAATCCTACTGCAAATAACATTAAGATTGTTAAAGTTGAATTAGAAGCTCGGGTAGAAATATCCCGAACTAATAAAACCACGCGTAATTACCATACTGTGAGATACGAAACATTTATGGCAATAGGAAAGATGTAATTATGAAAAACAAAATGAAATCATTCTTTAACGATAATGGATTTATCGCTCTGGCTTTGGCTGTAGTGTTAGTGTCATTAATGTCCGTCATTGCTATAGCACGAATTGGAGTTACTGACACGAGAGGGTTAGTAACAGGTTATCATGCCCTTCAGGAATTACACATCATAAGAAGTGAGGCTGTTAGGTCTTTAAAAGCTACAGAAAATATGTTAGAATTTGCCACCGGTGGTGGTACTTCTGTTGCATTACCGAATATGATCGATATGGGTGGTTTAATGCGTGAATTAGATTCCGGTTTTGGAATATCAACTTTCAGAGTTAGAACAATTGTTGAAAAGGAATCGGATATATCAACCGGTTTGTTTGATGTTGCTAATAACTATGGAATTAATTCACTTGTTACTGCTTATGTCGGAAAAATGATAAATAAGAAAAAGAACCTATCTCCTGTTTCATTCTATGGAAAAAAGATAATCAAAAGAAACTCTTTTGCAGGATATCACTATTTTACTGATGAAGAAGATTCAATTAACGCGGATATTGGTGATATTGAAAAAGTTAAATTTTTTGGAAAAGATGAAATCTGGGGAAAGGTAAGATCAAATACAGATATTTATATTCAAAAAACATCTGGACCTAACAATGGTTGGCCACTCTTCCATGATGAAGTTTATACATCCGGTAAAGTTATCTCTCAAAGTGGTGCTTATCCACGTGAAGATGTGTTTCCTGCCGGGTTAACTGAAAACTTGCCTGAAATTGATTTCCCTGAAAATGCAAATGCAGCCAGAACCGGTAAGCACTATAAAGTTGCTGCCGGCGATGTCTTATCTGTTGAAGTTACAGGAGTATCATTCGGGTCACATTATGGAAATAGAATGCTAACCAAGATAGATACTGTTTGGATTAATGGAGTTACCTGGAATGGTAATCTAGCTAATGTCAGAACTATAGATTTACCAAATCTTGTGATTGATACTTTAGGTTATCAACTTTTACCTAAAATTGATACTCTTTGGAGTAACGGTCCTTCCGGCAGTGTTAATAACAACTCTTACTTTGTTGAAGGTGAGTTGTGGATTAGAGGAACTTTTGCCGGCAGACAAACTTGGGCTTCACAAGACACTATGTATCTTTCAGGAGATATTCTTCTTGCAAGAACTAGAAAAGGTGATTCCCCGGATGGTAAAAATGGTCCTATGAATGGTAGTGATGTTGTCGGATTAATTTCCGAAAAAAGCATCATCATCCAATATGGTTATCGTGATCCGGAAGATTCTGTGCGGGTAAAAAACAATTGTGGTCGCTATGAAGGCTTCGCCGATGATGGTGGTGATGGTGGTATTTATATCTATGCAGCTATGTGTGCACTTGGAAAAGGTGAAACAAGTATGCAAGATGGAGTGTTCTCATTCCAATATCAACATCCACACGAAGGTCTTTTCGCACTGCACCGACCAGGAAATACTGGTCAGTATAACGCAGTTTTGTTAAAGGATTTCACACTCTTTAAGCATAGGTTGTTACATGACGGCTGGGGACCATTGCACTTTGCGCTTCGTTCTCAACCATGGCCGCCTGCCTTGGCTTATCCTTTCTATGGACCTCTCTGGCCTGAATCAAAGGCTGAATCGTTTAGAGAAAGAGGATCAATCAATTTATTTGGTTCTGTTGCTCAAAGACGAAGAGGATTTGTTCACAGATCCGGCAATGATCCGATTAACAACATGGCTGAGTGGAACTTAAATGAGTACCATTATGGATTAGGACCTTCCAGTCTTGGTTTACCAAATGCACCAGGTGCCAGTGGTACCGGTGTTGGCTACAATAAACAATATAAATATGATAATAGATTTAGGGTAAGTCCCCCACCAAAATTCCCTGAGGTCAACCTCAAGGGTGGTGTTACACAATTTGATGCCGAAAGTTGGTATTTGATTCGTGGAAAAGATGCACCCCAAATGTTAAAAGATTAATAATTCACAAAAATAAAGAGGCGATATGAGTAAAAAAACTAAGGTAAGATTTAAAGAATCACTTGGTATTGACATTGGATCCCATAGCGTTAAAGTCGTTCATTTGAAAAGACTCAGCCATGGATACAAGTTGTTGAACTATGATGTTCGCTCTACAATTCCTGAAGGGATTGAATATCTACCAAATGATTTACGAAATGATCGATTTACTCCGGTGCTTGGTTCCATACTTAAAGGTATGAAAATCAACCCGAAGAGAATTAAACATGTCGTTAGCTCAATTGGTGGTGATGATACAAGTATCAAACAGGTAAAGACAATTTATTTACCTGATGATGAACTCGATTCAGCACTGGCTTTTGAGGCTAAAAAACACATTCCTATTAGTGGGAATGAGATGGTATTGGATTACCAGGTTTTAAGCATTGAAGAGAAAACTAACAATATGAATATCATATTGGCTGCATCTACCAAGAATGTAATTAACTCTCATGCTGATATCTTAAGTTCAGTGGGTATTACCCCTGGAGTTATCGACATTGACGCATTTGGTATTACTAATGCATTTCTGTTAAGCTCTTATGTAGAAGAAGGTGTCTATGTACTTGTAAACATCGGTGCCCATAGAACTAACATAGTTATCTATGGTCCTAAAGCAAAATTCTTTACAAGAGATATTGCTTACGGTGGCTATAATTTTACACAAGATATCATGAGAAAGCACAACTTAGAGTTCGGCGAAGCAGAAACATATAAATTAGAACAGGGTATGTCCAGTTCTAGTCCAACAGGTGAAACTACTATCTCTATGTTAGATATTTCTGAAAAAAACACAGAGGATTTAATAACTGACGAAATCAGAAGATCTATTAGATTCTATGTAAAAGAAGCTGGAAACAGTGATTTCAGAAAAATTTACCTTATGGGTGGAACTGCTAAATTAAAAGGACTTACTGCATATATTGAATCAAAACTCAGTATTCCTGTAGAAAGTTATAATCCGTTTAGCTCTATTGAAATGCCTGATAAATTTAAAGATAGTCAAGATCCACAGCTTTGCCTTGCATTAGGTCTTGCTATGAGACCAGAATAGGGGGATGGATGGAACAATTCTATTTTGGAGTTAACTTAAATAAATTTGGTGAAGAGAGAATGAAAGCTCTCAGAGAAAAGAGAAACTATGTAAACACGGTTATAACGTTTTTTGTTATCTTGGTTGCAATAGTAGCTTTCACTTATTTTAATAATCTAAATTTAGAAAAGAAGATTCAAACTCGGAAAGACCAACTAGCTGAAATTGAAAAACAGATTCAATCTTATGATAATATCGTAAGCTCTACTAGTTCACAAAACTTAGAGAAGGATATGGAAAGATTTGCCCAAGCTTATAACAGAAGAATCTTCTGGACAAAGAAGCTCCAAGCATTAGCTGAAATTACTTCTGATAGCTTAGCTATTTCTAAGTTTACTTATAAGAATGGTAGCTGGATTTTAGATGGTTTGATCAAAGCTAAAAAACAAGAAATTCCTCAAGATATTATCAACAAGTATCGTACTAGTTTGATAGAGAGGGAAGAGTTTAATGATTTCAGTTCAGTTGAATTTGTTAATAGAGACTTAGTTAAGAAAATCGTTAACGTTAACGCTGACTTTGATCTAGATGTTATCTATGATTTCAAAATCCAATGTAACAGTAAGTTTTATGAAAGGAGAGTGAGGAAATGAAGCGTAACTACTTTATCCTAATTGTCTTAATTTTATTATTCTCCGTTGCATATTGGTATTTTGCTGATGCTGTTGTTACCAACAGAGTTACTGAAATAACAAAATTGGATAGAAAAATTAAATCAGCTCGCCAAGATTTGAATAGTCTGATAGTTCAGAACGAAAAACTTGGAGAATTTACAACTATATTATCTAATACCTTAACCAAAGATAGTGATTTCTCATCAGATGAAATTCACGAAATAATCTTTATTTTGGATGAGATAGCTCAAAGATATGCGATTAATATTTCAGGTATCAATCACAAATCACTTTTCACAGCAGCTGACCAGTTAGAGCACGAGTTCTCATTTGTCTTTGATGCTACCTATGTTAGATTAGGTAAGTTCATGAACGATCTTGAGAAAATGGATTATTTAACTGTCGTCAATGACTTTACAATTGATCCTGTAAAGAATACTGAAAAGAAAAAAGATATTAAGAATGTAGAAGACTTAGAAAAAGACTACACTGTCAATTTGAGTATTTCATTCATAAAACATAAAATGAGGTAATTATGGAATATAGATATGTAAAAGACTTAGCTATTATTCTGTTAGTTGCATCAGTTATTGTACTTGCTGTTTTCGCTATAAAACATTATAATACTGAGCAAAATGTTGATTCTAAATCAGCTTATGCTGAGCAAGAAGTGGACTCAAATCTACTTAGAAAAGCTATTGAAATTGAAGAAGGTATTAGTCAAAGAAAAGACTTCTCATTTTCAATCAGTAAAGACCCTCTTAAGCAAGATATTATTTTACCTAAAAAGGTAGATGAAATTAAGCTTAGATTACAAAAGAGATATAATGAAATTAGACTATATGGCGTCTTAAAATTTGAAGATCGTATCCTAGTTGGTATAGATCACAAAGATTTAGAAGGTCAATATGGGATAGGCGATACAATCACAGGTTCTAATGTAAGAATTAAATCTGCAGACCCTGTTGCTCAAACAGCAGTTTTATCTGATGGGACTAGATTAATAGTCAAAGAGAGAATGGATATATTTAATATTCCTTCTGTTAAAGATGCTGAAAAAAGCCAACTTCAAGATAACGAAAATTATTAAAATAGGTAGGAGAAACTATGAAAATATTCGATGCTAGAATAAAAAAAATAACTCTAATCTTGTTAACATTATTATTGAGCGTATCATTTGCATTCGCTCAGGATAATAATGAAGATTTATTAGTGAAAAAGATAGATAATCTTAACTTCAAAGATGCGACTATCACTACAGTTATAGAATCTATTTCTAAACTGACAGGTGTGAATATAGTAGTAACAACTGAAGGCTCAAAAACTACTGATGAAGATGAAAAAAGAGTAACTGTTCGTTTGAACGATATCTCTGTGGAAAATGCAATTTCTTTAGTTGCTAAATCTTATGGTTTTGCATACAAAGTAATAGGCACTAACACCTTCTTAATCGGTCCATCAAAAGTTGTTGATCAAGAATCAGGAACAAGAAATTATCTTTATACTTTAAAGTATATTGATTCAGAAAAGATCGTAAGAGCTTTTAAAGATATGCCAGGTGAAGTTGTTGAAGTATCAGGTCAAAATGCACTTTTAATCAGAGCAAACCCTGAAACTTATGCAGATATCGAGAACCAAATTAAAAAGTTAGATACACCTCAAAAGCAAGTGCAAATCAGAGTTAGAGTTATTGAAGTAAATCTATCTGATTCTAAAAAGATGGGTATCGATTGGTCAAACCTTAATCATTTGACAACAATTATAGCTGAAGATCCTGTGAATGCAGCAGGTGTTGGCTTACCTTTTAACTTCTCAGATGAGACTGGTTCTATACCTTATGGCGATGCTATCGCTCTTGGTAAATTACCTGCTAACCAATATTTCCAAAAGATGAGTGATTGGGATGACTTCGGTAAATTCTCAAGACAATTGTATGCGTTTGATATCACTATTGACTGGTTATTAGAAAATAACTCAGCTAAGATATTAACTGATACTCGTCTTACTGCTCAAAATGGTGAATCAGCTTATGTACATATTGGTGAAACATTACCTTATGTAGTTATGGATAACGATAAAGAAGTCCAAGTTGAAAGAGAAGAGACCGGTATTAAATTAAATATCACTCCTAAAGTAAATTCAGAAAATGAAATTACTACTCAAATTCAACCTGAAATCAGCTCAGTTATTGAGTTGGTTGGTGGATTCGCTCCAAGAGTTAAAGTTAGAAAAGTTAATTCTACTATAACTGTTCCAAGTGGCGATACATTTATAGTTAGTGGCTTATTGTCTAGTCAATTGACAGTTCGTACAAGCAAAGTTCCTTTCTTAGGTGATATTCCCTTCATAGGAAGAATCTTTAGACACACTACTGAAAACTTAGAAAAAACTGATTTAATTATTGAAATGACCCCTACAGTTGTTAATGCAAGTGATTTTAACAAAGAAGTTGAAGTTGCAGACATCATGACTGAAAATTTGATTAAATTCAATGAAAAAGAGTAACAGCCAATTGGGAGATATTATGAAATTTAAGAATTTAACAATATTGTTAATAATATTATCACTAACCGTACTGTTTGTTAGTGGTTGTGATGACAGGGATTTCCCTACATCAACAGGTGCTAAATACAGAATTGATAGACTTGAAGCTTCAGTTGATAAAATATATGCAGACAATAATGTAACTTTCAGTTATATTAGTGCGTATGTAAAAGACAACAATAATTTTGGTGCTGCGTCAATTCCGGTAAACTTCCAGGCTGATCGCGGTAGTATTATTTCTGTTGCAACTACCAATAATTCCGGTATTGCAAGAGTTCCTTTCTACGATGCAGGTCAAATTGGTAAAGCTACTATTACTGCTTTCGTTTACACTTATTCAGATGTATTGGAAGGACAAGTAACTGCTGAGAATTCTAAAACAGTTGTAGTTATGATTGAAGAAAAACCGGCAATTGGTAATATTGACATTGAAATTAGCTCAAAAGAATTTCTTGTGAATCAATCAGTTGTTGTTAGAGCAAGACTTTATGATATTAATTCAGACCCGGTTGCTGATAGTACAATGGTTAGATTTGAAACTAACCGTGGTCACTTTGTAGCAGCTGACGGCGAAACTAATTTAGGTTCAATAGCAATTATACCAACTCAAAACGGTAATGCTCCATTGAGACTAAATGTTGGTCAGCAAGCCGGTATTGGTCGTGTATCAGTTAAAATTGATACTTTAGTTGCTATGGAAAACTTCAATGTTAAACCTAGTAATCCTTTCAATCTTGAATTAAGAACTTATCTTGCTGATGATGATCTTAATATGATTGAAGAGACTAACCAAGCTCCAATAGATAATCAATACAAAATAGTTGTTGAAGCAAGTCTTAAAGATGCTTATAATAACTCAAATCCAAACCGTGTGGTTAGATTCGAAACTTCTTTAGGTAGTTTCTATAATACAACCAACACATATAGTCAAAATACTGATACTGCAGGTGTAAGTAAAGTTGTATTTACTCCTAACTTATCTGCAGGTTCTGCTATAATTAAAGCATTTGCTAATAGTGATACACTCTCTTCAGAAGTGTTATTCATTATTAAATCAGATATTTTACACTCCATTAGATTCTCAAACCAAGATAAAGTTCATCTTAATGTAGCTAATACCGGTGGTATTGACTCTAAGATTCTCTATGTTGATCTATACGATATTAACGGTAACTTAGTTGACAGAGCGACTGACATCTATTTCAAAATAGTAAACTCTACTATTCCTGGAACAAATGAAGGACAGCCTGCCTACTTAAGTGGACAAAATGCCAACGGAATAGTGCACACTACTTCAAGTGGTGGACATGCTGCTGTATCGGTTGTTACCGGTAATGGTTCAGGTGTTGTTAAATTAAGAGCGTCAAACAATATTGATGCTTTAGGTAACACTGCCACTCCGGGTGCTATAGTTGCTTCTAAGAGTAATATCCTTATTCATTCAGGTCCTCCTGCTGTAGTTGGCTGGGGTCAACCTTCCTTAGACCAAGGTACCGCTATTGGTGCTGGTCTTTGGGAACTATTAGTTGTTTCTTATGTCAGGGATATTCATAATAACCCTGTAGATTACGGAACAGCTGTTTGGTTCAGTATTGAAGGGTCAACAGAAGCTATGATCCAAGGTAACGGTTTTGTCGGTAACGGTCCTGAAGTTACTGCTAATGATGCTTCTGCTTCAGAAGTTGACTCATTATCTTCAGTAGGTCTTGCTTACACAGTATTGACCTACCCAAGTAATTTATCAAATGGTGTAATCCCTATTAGTGCTACTTGTATCGACATTAACGGTGACGAAATCACAGCCACTCTTGACTTTGATTTACCATGGAACGAACCTGAAACAGATATGCAGGTTTTCCCTGGTCACGTTGACTTCTATGACGGTGACCCTGGTGCTTCATTAGCAGATGTATGGGATGACCCAGCAACTCCGGAATCACCTGATTATGTCAGAGCTGTTGTTAGAACACGCGACGGACAAGGTTTCCCAATTTCTGGCGTTAAATGGTCATACACTTGTGATAGAGGTATCTTTGTAGCACAAAACCCTGATTGGCCTGTTGGTTATCTTCCAACTCCTACTGCTCATTTGCAAACTTCAGATGTTGATGGCTACGCAACTGCTAGAATCATGGTAGTTAGAATGGATGGTGTACCATCTCCTGATGGTGTATCTCCAGGACAGCAACAAGTTCAAATTGAAGCTCGTGTTCTTGGAACAGGTATTTCTGAGCGTGGTAACTTTATGATTCTAAGGTACGCCGGAACTAATCCATACTAATAGAATTTATTCAAACATAATTATTACCCGATGCTCCTTAGGGTATCGGGTAATATCAAAAATTCATAAATATAAAACAAAGGATTGATTATGTCTTTTAATCCTCAATTCGCAAGAATAGGTGAAATAATTCTTCAGAAAGGTTTTTCAACAGAAGAGCAGATTAAAGAAGCTCTGATAAAGCAAGATAACTTTGCTTTAAAGTTAGGCGAAACCTTATTGAAGTTAGGTTATCTAAAAGAAAAGCAATTATTAGTGTGTCTTTCTCTGCAATTGGATATTCCTATTGTAGAATCAGCAGAATTAATGGAGCTCGATGTTGATGTGGTCTCCTTAATCTCCGAACCCTTTGCTCGTGAAAATAGAGTATTGTGTATAAGAGCGACTGAAGACTCTTGTATAGTTGCAATGACAAATCCTGATGACTTAAATATTTTAGATAGTTTAAAAAAAGTCTTAAATAAAAACGTAGAACCAGTCTTGATTGGCGATTCTTTGCTCACAGATGCTTTAGAAAAGTATTATAAGAGTATTAGAACAACTACTCAAGTTGAAGATGCAGTAGGTAAATTTGACTTTGTAGCTGTTGATGGTGATGATAATGAAATATCAATCGACAGTACCGGTGAATCTAAAGCAGATGCTCCGGTTGTTAAGATGATTAATTTAATCATTTCTGAAGCTATAAAAGCAGGGGCTACTGATATTCATATAGAACCATTGATAAAGACTACTCGTATTAGATTCCGTGTCGATGGTGCTTTAAGAGAAGTTATGAATCCGCCGATTGCTATGCATGCCGGATTAATCTCTTTGGTTAAAGTTATGGCTAAACTTAATATTGCTGAAAGAAGATTGCCTCAAGATGGTCACATGGGACTTAAAACTACTATTAAATCAGTGGATGTCCGTGTCTCTATAGCACCAACTGTGCTTGGTGAAAAAGTGGTGATGCGTTTACTTGATAAAGGTGATTTCGGTTTCAATCTCGGGACTCTCGGTTTTGAAGCTGATGACTTAGAAATATTCCAAAAGGTGATTAAAAGACCTTATGGCATTATTATTGTTTCTGGTCCTACCGGTAGTGGTAAATCTACCTCACTTCATGCAGCAGTTAAGACTATTGAAAACATAGAAACAAACATTATTACTGTTGAAGACCCTGTGGAATATAGACTTCAAGGTATCACGCAAATTGAAACAAAAGATGAGATTGGCTTAACTTTCTTGTCTGCTTTGCGTTCAGTCTTGCGTCAAGACCCTGATGTTGTGCTAATTGGTGAAATTCGTGACTTTGAGACTGCTGACATTGCTGTTAAGTTCTCTCTTACAGGACACTTAGTTCTCTCAACCCTGCACGCTAACGATGCTCCTTCAACATTGACTCGTTTAATAGATATAGGTATTAAACCTTATCTTGTTGGCTCCTCTCTCTGTCTTGTTATGGCCCAGAGATTGGTCAGGAAGATATGTCCAAACTGTATTTCTGATTACACACCGACCGATCTTGAACTGCTCCAAGCAGGTATCTCTAAAGAAGATGCTGCCAAGTATGAGTTCAAAATTGGACAAGGTTGCGTACATTGTGATAACACTGGCTTTGCAGGCCGTCAGGGTATTTTCGAATTACTCGAAATTACTCCTGAAATCAGAGCTTTGATTTTTGAAAGCAAAAACCAAGATATCATTAGAGCTAAAGCCCTCGAACAGGGAATGAGATCTCTTCATGACGCTGCAATAAGAAAAATGGTTAAAGGTATAACATCCATTCGTGAAGTTATTAAGTTAACTATCAACGATTAAATTATAAAGGTATAATATGGCTAATTTCGCGTACACAATAAAAGATGCCAAAGGTGCTAGAAGAGAAGGTATTATCAAAGCTAACACAATGGATGAAGCTATTGATAAACTGGCGACTGAAGGTGGTACTATAATTTCTGTAAAGAATGCCCAGGAAGGTTCTTTCAAAGGGAAACTCTCTCTATTTGATAAAATCATGCTGGCAATCTATAAAATTAGAACCTCTGTTAAGTTAAAAACCTTAGTTTTCTTCACTCGACAGTTATCTACAATGTTCTCTGCTGGTCTTACAATTGAAAAAGCTATTACTAACCTCGGTAAAGAAGAGAAAGATCCAAAGTTTAAAAAAGTATTAAAGAGAGTTGATGAAGATATTCGTAAAGGATACTCTTTATCTGAATCATTCGAACAACATCCCGGTGTGTTTAATCCGCTTTATATTTCATTGGTGAAAGCCGGTGAAGTTTCAGGTACTCTACACACTGTGCTTGATGAATTAGCTGAAAACTTAGAAAGAACAGAAGATACTCGTAGAAAAGTTAACTCTGCTATGACTTATCCCGTGTTCATTTTATTTTTCTTAATGTTTGTTGTTTGGTTCCTTTTCTACTATATCGTCCCTAAATTTAGTGACATATATGGAAGCTTTGGTGCAGAACTTCCTGCTGCTACTAGAATAGCAATTTCAATAAGTAATGTTATTAAAGGTAACCTCTTCGCAACAATAGGTATTATTCTGGCTGTTGGTATATTCTTCTTTATTATCAATCTTACGGATAAAGGAAGATGGACCATAGATTTAATAAAGCTCAAAATCCCGGTTGTGGGTGGTCTTGTGGAAAGCTCTGTTATGAGTAAATTCTCAAGAACATTCTCTATTCTCATGAAAGCGGGTGTGCCAATTATGGATACACTTGAACTGGTTGAGAATGTTGTGGGAAATGCTGTTATCGAAGGTGCAGTCAGAAAAGCAAGAGTCATGATTAAAGAGGGTTATGGAATTGCCCATGCCTTTAGATCTACGCGGGTTTTCCCCTCTACTCTTCTTCAGATGATTAGTACAGGTGAAGAGACCGGAGACTTAGATAAACTTCTTAGTAAAACTGCAGAATTCTATGACAAAATTATTGATTCTGTGATTGATAAATTAACTTCTCTCATCGAACCTATGTTGATTATTTTGATGTCTGGTGTTGTGGGTTCAATTATTATTGTGATCTACTTACCCATCTTTAATCTTGGTGAAGCGATGTCTGAAGGTCTTAAATAAACGATTACTTAAACTAATAAATAAAAGGAGAGGTTCGTAAGAATCTCTCCTTTTTTTATATAATATGTAATATTAGTAGAACGGTGGCTGAACACTCACTGGAAGCTCGATATCTTAACGAAAATCCTACGAGATAGCTATAAGAAAGCCAAGGATACTGAGTTAAATTGAGCATAAATAGGTATTCTAATCATCTGTTTATCAATACCTTATTTTCTTTTATCTTCCAGAAAATTAAACACAATCCATCTTTCATCTAACTGATTTTTATTAACAGCTAGCATCTCATTAGCACGGTAGGGAACTTTCTTATTTAGTTCGCGAAAATCTAAACAACCCTCACCGGAGACTTCAGCTAATAAACCATCTTCGATAAAATATACCCGATCATCAATTTCTAAAATCTGATTAAGGCTTTTTGTTTTACTTAGAAAATTTAAGAATTTGTAATATTTCAGGATGATACCTGCTTCTACTTTTACCTCTTCTGCTTTAATAAACTCAAGTTCATCTTGATAATTATTATACCTTAAGGTCAAAATATCAGCTAGATTATTGTTAGAAGAAAGATAGTAATTATATACTAACTCTTTAAGCTTAGGTAAGTCACCTTTAGTACAAAATGAGAGGCAATCTTCACTATCAATCAAAGGACACTTCTCAAAGTTATCAGGGCAAATAGGAAGTTTAATATATTTATTAAAAATAGAAATCACATCACTTACAAAGAATCTACTGCGAAAAGCTCCTATGTAAAGAGCATCGGTCTGTGTGTTCTCTTTAATGCTCAAATAGGGTGGCTTATCCAAGTCAATTGCCAAATAGGAGTAATTATCCCAAATAGTGATAAAGTCGTTGTAAAAGGGAGTAAAAGACTTTAACAAAGACTTGTACCAAACCAAACTATCCATATCCGTGAGTCTTAAATCATAAGAGATATCTTTTGCTTTTTGCCATAATTCATTAATCTTTTCGTTTTCTTCTCTTTGCTCTGCTAATCTTGTAATCCGAGCATACAAATTACTTGTCAAACCGGCATAAAGAACACTTTCCCCATCGGTGAAATAAAAGGTTGCTCTTACTTCAGGTAGCTTCTGGAGAGCTAATTCATCATCTATTAAAAAGTTCATTTTCTCCTCAATCTCATTAATTTGTTTACACTTTAAAAACTTGATAAATCTTGTCTATAATAATTTGGGAAAAAAGCCTTGTAACATAAATTATACAATCCTTACTGGTTGTATGAGGTTTGCATATTAGCTTGAATTTTTCCTCGTAAAATTCGTTATAATTCTCGTAAATTCGTTTAAAAGTTCTTCTCTTAAGTTTCTATTTTTTAATTCTTTCTTTTTAAGTTCTTTGTGAGATTTTGTGATTTTGTGTTAAAACTCTCTTAAATTGCTCATAGCTCATCGCTCATCGCCAATTGTTCTCCCGTTTACTCTCTAATAATGACCACTTACCCAAAAACAATTGCCTTTTGATGAGAATTGAGCTTATTGTACTTATAAAGTATAAATTAAATAAGAAAGAGGTTTTAGATGGCGAAGAAAATAGCAATACTCTTAATTCTATTTAGTGTTTTAACTGTTCTAGCAAGCGAACAGTTAAGTTTAGAAGCAGCCAAAAAGCTGGTCTTAGAGCAGAATCTCGCGTATAAATCAGTAGAAGTCAAGGGAGATAAAGCCGGATATTCAGTAAAATCTTCACTTTTCTCGTTTTTTCCGTCTGCCATGGTGAGTGGTAGGCATACGCGTTATGAACCGGAAATAATGACTTCCGGCGACTATTCTAATCAAATCGGATTATCGATCAGTCAGCCTATATTGGCGAATGGTTCAATCTATTATGGGTACAAAATGCAGAAAGAGAATAGCAAGCTGGCGGATCTGACAATTAGGCAAAAGCGCGTTGAGCTATTAACCCAGTTAGAGATTCTTTATTATAATGTTTTGGAGAGTCAGAAGAATTTAAAAATAGCTGAAAGCAGTTTAGAAAGAGCGAATAAAGC
>Ga0265294_10001759_pt1 | contig 29013 bp, 33 predicted proteins | sample MunlanPumphouse3_FD_192504 | JGI IMG/M metagenome (GOLD analysis project Ga0265294, IMG submission 192504) | Groundwater microbial communities from a municipal landfill in Southern Ontario, Canada - Pumphouse #3 | ecosystem: Environmental > Aquatic > Deep subsurface > Groundwater | place...
GTCGGCAGCTCGTCGGCATGGAAGATATCGACGCTCTGGAAGAGGCGGCGGAGTTCTTCCCTGGAGTTCACCCGCCGTTTGTCCGCCCCGTTTTTGAGCCAGATCACACCGTTCTTATCAAAGTATGGCTTATCCTGCCCCTTTGGAACGGTGAGTACAATGACGATGCGGTCCTCCTCCACCTGGATGTTCTCTGTCCGCACCGTCAACGGGCTCTTCACGTGCTGAGAGGCCGCATTGCTGATGAGCTGATTGATCCTGCTCACATCCGTGCGCGACAGACCCAGTATAGAACCGTCATCTGCCACACCAAGAAAGAGCACACCCCCTTCGGCGTTGGCAAATGCCGCCATCTCTGCAGCAAGGGCATCGGCATTGGTGACGTCGCGCTTGAACTGGCGGCGGCTGTCTTCGCCAGCGGCGAGTAGTGTCTGGAGGGTATCAGGGATCATGGGGGTGCCTCGTTGCGGAGAGAGACTGGTCTGGCTCTTCGTTGTCGGATCAGGGTGAGGGTCATGCTATCTCCTCTCTACCCATAATCAATCCTGGTACAGAACGAATCTCCCATCCATTATCCTCCAATTCTTTTTTGTGCCCAGCAACACTTGATGCTTGGCATGCGAAGGCTAATAGGTGCTTTGGGCGACTAAAGGCAACATGAGCAATTTTCAGATTCTCTTTGTGACGCTCCTTCCTCAATTCGCTCGGATTTCGTTTGCCCTTCAGGAAGTTAATTAATCGCTTCACATCTGTTTGCCCGTAGTAATCTGTTTCTAAGTATAGCGTTGCAGCATGAGTTTCGCCTTTAACAGAGTGAACTGTTCCGACATTTACTATAATTCCGCTATCTGAGATGAACTGGTTGATCGGTTCTTTTGTATCAGGTTGGTTTGTGAAGTCGATCGTGTCACAGATCAGGAAAGTCGCTTTTTCCCCATTTATTGGCCATATGGATGTCAAAGCTGCTTTGATAGAGTCTCTGAATTCGATAGCATCAAGGTGTGAGCCGAGAGCCTGGAGATAACTGCATGCGATTTGTGAACGGAACTCATTATAGCCCTCTTCATCCTGGCATTTCCAGTGGATCTTAACAGTATGTGAGGTATAAGACCGGTTGGATTCTTCTGTTTTAATCCCTGCATCATTAAGAGCGTGAGCGATGCCTTGTAGAATGATCTCAGAAAAACATTTCACGCATTCCAGCTTCGCTATTTGGATTGCGTACGCGGTATAAGAGATCAGGTTAGAAAATTGCTTGCTGGATGATTTCTGAAACCCAGTGAATTGAGGAAAGTATGTTGGAATGCACAATTTTTCTTTAGCAGTATTATCCTTCCCTACCCATCCGATTGCATAATACGTGTCTTCAGATAACTCAAATGAATGGATCAGTTCGACAAAAGCACGAATTACTTGGTGCTCCTCTCCGGGTAAAAAAGCGATGATCTGTGGTGGATAAGAATTCCGTGATTGGCAAGCTCTTAGAGAAATATCGTCCTGAAGTCGTACCGAACTTAATATTCTCGAAATGGTATCGCCGTAGCGTTGGGTATCCGAGAAGTGGAGCGGGGATTTCGGCGACCAGACCATATTGCTCCCCGTAGTTGGACCAAAAATGGCCTGATTGGGATCACCTATGCGCTGAAGCACAAGTTTGTCTGGTTGAAAAAGGGTGTCTAATACGCGGAACTGATGCTCGTATGTATCTTGAGCCTCGTCAAGGAAAACCATGCAAAAACGATCCTGGAATGCCTGACGAATTGCTGGAACAAAATTGAGATATCTTAACGCGATAGAATATGCGTCATTATAACTGAGAAAACCCCCCTCCAGTACTTCCTTTCGAATCCCATTTATTCTCTGATATGTGGACGTATCTTCACCAAGTTTACTTATTGGTTCATCTAGACTTTTCCCAACCTTCAGTGTTTTTGGGTGGAGCCAGTAACTCCCGAGGGTGCTTATTCCACCTTTATGTTCCATCCAACCCCTGAGTTTATAGTCTTTAAGGACATAACGCTTGACGCCGTCAACATCCTCATTGCCAAGCCATTCCAGGAATCGCCCTGCTTCCTGATCTGTAAACCCGCGGAAAATGCACTCAATTTTTAATTCTTCCGCCCGATGTTCGTCTTCTACATGAAAGTCGGATTCATCCAAGTGGATCCACTCTCTACTCTGGGTTCCTAAGGTGTATCGAATTGCATCAACAATCGCCGTTTTACCTGAGTCATTCTCACCGATGAGGACATTCATTCCTTCATGGAACTGGATGGCTACTCCGGGTAGTGAACTCTCAATTGACTCACCATTAATCCCATATTTCCTGAAATTCCAAAGTTTCAGTTCCGAAAGATACATGTTACCTGCCTGTTTTGAGAAAAGTCGGGCATCCAACTGCGGCATCCGGCCGAATACCTGCATTGAAAGTCATTTATCTCGGTGTTGTTCAGCATAGTGAAGGTCATTCTTTCTTGCACCTCCTAGTGATTCTTGGAGGGCCAGAGTCGTTGCAGATGGCTTGGCATCATCCAACTTTCGAGATGTTCTTCTGATTGCCCTTTCTCTACACCTCTGTTTTGGATGGGGTTCTCTGCGAAGTGCGGTTGTATAGATTGGTTGCTCAAACAAGGTGCAACCCAGCCCGTCGGCATTAGCACACCAAGCACAGCCAAAACAGGTAATTCTAGAAAACTGCCCCTCCGCCTGAGTGAAAAGGAAAGATCTTCTATTTTACATGCCAGACTCATTCAAGCGTTCTTTATACCCTTCATAGTATTACTTTTGCGATTCTATCGCCCGAGGCTCTTTTAGAAATTAGAGACTAAATTCTATTCTAGATCTATAAATGGGCAACCTATCACGGGATTTTTTCACATGAGATGGTCCATAGAATATGTGAGACCATCGCCTATGAGGGGGCCTAACATGCGGTTAGATAATAGGGACTGCCGTTTGCGCGCTATGTATGGTGGTGTTCTGAACGATATGCAAAATGGAGGAGATGTAGTAGAGGTTACACCAGGCTCTCAATGATATTCTTCTGAAAGTCCTGTATCTTCTTCAAATGCCGGATGAGGCAGAACTCTGTCTGGCAGAGTCGTCTATATTCGTGCGCAATCTTACCCTGCTCTTCCTTTGGTGGAACCGGCATTAATAGAGCACCGAACCTATCCGCACCTAGATGAGCAACCGAAGTCGTCTGGCTTGCAACCGCAGCAAATACGCCGAAGTTGAAACAATACTGGAAGTATGCATAAGCATATTCTGTTAGCACTTTTCCGCCAGCACGGTAGCGAATCAACGTATTTTGGAAGCAACAATCCTCTATTGCGCCATAAAAAATTGCACATCTTCCGACAAGTTCACGACTCTGTCCTTCATTGAGGAGAATATCCCCCTTCTGAAGGCAATAGGTCTCAAAGTCTCTCTTGTCAAAGTCCATCTTTAGGACATCATTATAATCAAAATAGGCATCAAAGACGTTCGCCACGCGAAGGTACGGTTTAGCCATTATCCCAGTTTGATGCTTGGGGAGCGTTGCCTTCCGAGTTGGACAAACCCTGTCCCACGTATCGGGAGACAGTCATTGCCGTTGGGATTAGCGAATACAGAGTGGAGGTAAGATCTGCGAAACATTGCTGATTTTTCAGTCATATCTGCAGCTTTGCAATAGGCCTCATCCACCGCCCACAACACCTCCGCGATGCGGCGCTGCTGGTCGAGCGGCGGGAGGTCGAACTCAAACTTTGCAAGATGTTTCCAGCGGTGCGAGGAGAGAGCGAGCCGGCTGAGGTCTTGACCGCATACTGGAAGTACCGCTCCGAGAGGAAGGTGAACGGCAGGATCTCCGGCAAAATACGGTCATCCTGGGGTGCAAACACATAAATGTCACCGGAGACCACCGCATCGGACTCGGCCACGGCAACTTTTCGCTGGTATGTCCGGCGCTTGCCGAAGAGCACCTGCCTCGGCCGGCAGCGGCAGGTGAAGGTGGTGCCGTCCGCAACGTTGCCCCAGTGCGAATGTGCAGCGAACCCGGTTCGAGGTGTTCCAGCCCGATAAACCGCTCGGTGCCCGCCCCCGCAGGGTCCCGCTCGGTCTCACTCAGGTTCTCGACGACATCGCCAAAGCGGACACGTTTCCCCCCCTCCGCTCGAATATCAGGAGCCTCGCCCAGCCGGGGTTCGGCCGGAGACCGCCGGGAGCCGGCCCGGCAGTGATCATCGTCACCCTCCTCCCCGCAGGGCACGCCCTCTCCAGGTAAGGCGATATCGCTGCTTGCTGCTGCGCGGTTTGTCAGGGATGGTCATCTCGACCAGGCCTTCACGGATTGCCGGCTGCAGGTAGGCCTTCCTGAAGTGTTCGGCGTTCCTCAGGCCGAGGACATCCTGAAGTTCCCGGCGCGACATCTCACCGTCGAGAACTCCGATGATCTGCATGACTTCCGTGGTAACTTCCGTGGTAAAGAAGGTCAGGGTGACGCCACGGTCGTCCTCCGACCACTGCGGCAGAGGTAGACCGCGCTCGGTGCAGGCCCTCTGGATCAATTGCTGCCCCGGCCAATCTTTTCCATATATCCGCGCAGGTACAGCACGTGTGCAATGTCTGGATTGCGCAGAACGGACAATGTTCCCTTCTGGAGTTTTGCAAGGGTCACGCCTTCAGGAAATTTACCAGTATTTGAGATCTCCAGGCGATCCGGGTAGATATGGACGGTGATTCCGCCGGAGAAATCACTGTAGTCACGGTGGGCAAAGGCGTTGACCAGACCTTCCCTGACGGCGCCTGAAGGGTAGAAGGGCTCATCCTGGCGTTTAAGATCGGCAGGTCTGAAACGCGATACCGTAGGGGTATTCCTCAAAATAAAGGAGTACACATCTTCCAGTACCGGCACCAGTGGGCCTTGGTAGGATTTCATATCCTGGTACGTGTCGCCTGTTTTGTCCGTTCTAAAGACCGCTGCCCGAACCCGGACCTGCGGATAGCGAACAGCAGGATTGGCTCCAAAGAGAACATCGCCGCCGTTGGTCAGGCGGCCATACCTGGAGACCGAGAGGTCCTCTAGAATCGCAGTTGGGCTGTCACTGTCCCGGAACCGGAATCGCCCTGATGCAGTCACTGCCTTTAGGGTGGACTGAATCTCATCGAGGTCCAGATCTTCGTTCATATCTGCAGAAGAAAAGCGGCGCTCCCATCGCTCAGGCTCCACCTGCTTGCGGAGCACCATGTCGCGGATGGTCTCGACATCCGCTTTCCGGGTGGTCTGACCTGTGCGAAGATAGATGACATTCTCAAATGCGTATGGCAGATCCTTGCCGGCAGGCACCTCAATGACGAGCAGGGCTTTTCCTTCAACCTCGTGTGCCCGAACCGAGACCAGTGCTCCGGGAGAGAGTCCTTGTTGCAGCCCCTGTTCGAGGCTCTTTCCCATAGCATCGGGACCCTCGACACCGATGGCCGTCCCCCGGACATCCACGCCGCAGACAACGTAGCCGCCGGAAGTGTTCAGAAAGCCGCAGACTGCCTGGCCGATGACCCCGATATTCCCACAATCAGGTATAAATTCAACGTTCTGCCCTTCTTCAAGCGACAGGGACTCTCGAATGGCTTTCGTCTTCATGAACGGTCACCCCTGCCCTGGACCGCCCGGGAGACACGGGCGCTATCCTGGAAGTTCTCCTGCACAAACGCCTCAACTTCCTGGTAGCGCGAAAATTGTGCAGTTGCAAAGAGGGCCGTGTATCGCTGAAAGGGAAGAATCGTTCTGATTCCCTTTCCCTTCACCGATCTCACCGCGGTGAAACTGCGCCCGGCGAATCGTCCTCCATGAGGGCGACCGCGACGTTCTCCTCGCCTTCATCTCATCAAAGACTCATGCAGGAACGGGTCCAGTGGGAGTTATGATAACTGCTTCGGAGTTTTTGAAAAAAGGTGCTGTTTTTCCACGCATTACTGCGCTGCCCGCTTTGGTTCTCTGGGGGCTTCAAGAGGATTCTTGATCGTAACCGTCATTGACTTTGTATTCTTGCCGCGGACCTCCACCTTGTAGGTACCCTGCTCCGTGAACTTGTGCGCGAAGAACGTATACGTCTGTGGACCGCTGCCCACAAGATCCTGTTTCTTCCCAATGAGCTTACCATCAATCTACAGCTCTGCCGTAAAGTGCGTTTCCCAGTCCGAGGAAGGGAGACCTTCGTTGTCAAACCAGTACCCGATACTCACCGGGGTGTTCGTGTAGAAGTACGGCTTGCCGCTCTCGTCACGACCGCCGCCCGTACTTCCACTGACCGTAGCAACTGCTTCTATGGAATTTATCGTTGCTTCCCGATATGTAGGTTCCATGCTGCAACATATATAAAAATAGTATAATAAATTTCCTGTCTGCTGAATTGTTGTCGTGGGGGCGGCGGACGATCTGATGGATCAGCACGCTCCTCGACCAGCCAAATTTGCGGGCCATGCGAAGGTAGAACTCACGCTCCAGCGGATCGGAACACCGTTACAGAATAACCAGACTGTGGCTCCGACCAATCTCTCGCACAGGTTGTGCGAGTTTTTCAGAACCGGTCTATGCCTCGAAAGCCGGGACTCCATACGCCAGAGATTGGAAGAAAAGCCGCCGATGCCAACAAACTCCTCCTGCAGATCTCCAACCAGTTGTTGGACAATTGGCTCATTCCCGGGATATCGCCGGCCCGCCAATACTATCGGACCATTGAATTAGTGCAACGCACCGTTGCGCAACCTCTCCTTTGATCCGGCGGCCGCCCGGGCCTGGTCGGCGCAGGCTGCGGTCTGGCAGATCCGGCGGTCCCGATGATCCGTATGTTTGCACTTTTGCACCACGTTTGCACCAGAATTCCGGGGAAAGTGCAAATGAAAAAAACGCCCGGCCCGACGGGGATTGTTGTATTAGAGAGATATGTACAGATATATGTACTGATCAGAGCACTCATTTACACCATTTACTGGGAACGGAGAGCCTGCCAGCAGGAGTGGGTGACCCACCCCTGGGTGCCTGTGAAAACCGCGGTGGTGCAAAGATACGTCGGATTCCGGAGGATCTGCGGCTGATCCCCGGATGGCAGGCACAGGGAGGTTTTTCCTGGTGCAAAGTTGGGTGCAAAGAAGTGTAAACGGGTGTAAATGTGCAAACGAATACCCCGGTCAACCCCACTGACTACATCGTCCTCCGGGTGGCCCGGGCTTGCCCAGGGTCAGCGCCTGCGGCCTGCGGCAGGCGTCACCCGGCGCTCGTGTTCATTAACCCGGGGTGGGTGCCGAACCCCGGATTTTCCCCCGGGCGGCCCCCACCCGCAGATTAATCACCATCCAGTCCGACCTTGTATCATGAATCTTCCTCAAATTTCAATTCTCGCCGCCATGCTGCTCGTTTTTGCGGTCTCTGCCTGCAGTTGCACGGGTCAGGAATCAGTCGTAGCCGGTGATGATGCGGCGCAGGTGCTTGCATACGCTGAACCAGTCGCCGGGAACCTCCTTGCCGGCTTCAATGAAGATAACTATACGATGTACTCCCGCGATTTCAGCCCCGAGATGAAACAGGCCCTGGATGAGGGTGCGTTTGAGCAGAACCGCGAGTACGTCACGTCAAGGATCGGGCTCTATAAATCCCGGGCGAGCCCGGTCGTCACGGATGACGGTAAGTACATCGCCGTAACCTACAAGGGGGAGTTCGAGCGGGAGGATGGGGTGAACCTCCGGTTCGTCTTCAAAAAAGACGACGAATCGCACCAACTCTGTGGGCTCTGGTTCAACTCCCCGATGCTGCGCAGTTAAAGCCCCCGGTGGGGGCCGACCGGCCCTGGGACAGGGAGGATTCGGCGTATCCGGACCCCGGAGCGGTATGTCATCGCCAGTTCCGACGAGGAGAACGACCGCTTCATGCGAGACGTTGCCGAAGGCAGAAAGACAAGAGAAGACGTCAGGGTCTGGCTCTGCTCGGTTGCAAAGAAAAGTCGGTGAGTTATTGTGCCAGGAGCTCGAGGGTCTTTTTGTGCCGCTCCATGAGCATCCTGAAATCTTCGTCCTTCGGCCGCGAACTCGTTATATAGGTAATGAGCGGCCGTCCACGCTCCTCCTCGATCTCTCTGTATAACCCGATCCTCTCGGCGTAGGTCATGAGAGAACCTTGGATTAAACGGTATATTAAGATGCTGAATCCCTGCCGCGACCCCCGGATGAGTGCCGCCCTGCAGGAGGCCTCTCGGGACGACGATGAGCGTGACGGTCTTTTGGCGGCACCGTGGGGGCATGGGGATCTAGAGCACTCCGGACGGTGCAAGGATAAGGGATCCCTGTGCCGTCCCCGGAAAACGGGGCCATAACAAACGCCTCGGTTTTTATAGTAGCCGGTCATCACAGCCGGGGCAAAGAGAGGTAAGGAAGATGAAAGGCCTGGCAATGTTGAGGATCGGAGAGATCGGATGGATAGAGAAGGATCGACCAGCCTGCGGTCCCAGAGACGCTATCGTCAAACCATTAGCGTTAGCGCCGTGCACTTCCGACGTCCACACCGTCTGGGAAGGAGCAATCGGGGACCGGCACAACCTCATCCTGGGGCACGAAGCTCTCGGGGTAGTAGATGAAGTGGGAAGCGAGGTCAGGGACTTCAAGCCCGGTGATCGGGTCATCGTGCCGGCAATCACCCCCGACTGGGATTCGGAAGCCGCACAGCGCGGGTTTCCCTCGCAGACCGGCGGACCCCTCGGGGGCTGGAAGTTCTCGAACTCGAAAGATGGTGTATTCGCCGAGTTCTTCCATGTGAACCTGGCGGACGGCAACCTCGCGCACTTACCAGAGGGCATGTCCCTGGAAGCGGGGGTCATGCTCCCGGATATGCTCAGCACCGGTTTTATGGGTGCTGAGAACGCTAAAATTGAGATCGGGGCAACTGTAGCGGTTTTAGGAATCGGGCCGGTTGGGCTCTGCGGCATCGCCGGTGCAAAACTGAGGGGCGCCGGAAGAATATTTGCCGTCGGCACGAGGCCTGCTGCGATCAACGTAGCGAAGGAGTACGGCGCCACGGATATCGTCAGTTACAAGGACGGGAGCACCGTAGAACAGATCCTCGACGCAACCGGCGGGGCAGGCGTCGACGCGGTGATCGTCGCCGGCGGCGGTCCGGATATTCTGATGGATGCGATGAACGTAGCCAGACCGGGATCAGTGATCTCGAACATCAACTACTTCGGTCAGGGTATCGGCGACGAAGACACCCTCCCCCTTCCCCGGGTCGGTTGGGGATACGGCATGGCGGACAAGAACATCATGACCGGGCTCTGTCCCGGCGGAAGGGTGCGAATGGAGAGATTGGCTGAAGTTGTAATGCACGGGCGCATGGCCCCCTCACTCATGGCGACGCACGTCTTCAGGGGTTTCGATAACCTGCAAGAGGCTCTGCTCCTGATGAGAGAGAAACCGAGGGACCTGATCAAGCCGGTCGTTCTCGTGCAGCAGTAGAGGCTTGAACCTCTTTTTTGCGGTTCGTTACCCGGGCCCGTCCCGTTACCTGTTCGCCAGCGTCGAGGTCCGGCTGCCGCCTCCCTCACCCGTTCGGCGGTAGCCGCAGCCATCAGGCATCCGCGTGCGTTCCCGCGGGAAAGGATTCTGAAGTGTCCGGATCGATTGTTTTTTGGCCGTGGAAGACGGATCCTCTGAACGTTACATGGCTGAGGGCCCGCCGATCATCTACTTGAACAACGCCGCCACGACCTGGCCGAAACCACCGGAAGTGCTGGAGGCCGTCAGGCAATCCCTTGCCCTCCCCGTCTTCGGGTCGGGAAGGACCACCGGCAGCCAGGGTGAGGATTACATCACGCTGGCACGGGAAGCACTCTCCGCCCTCTTCGTTGCGGATCCGCCGGAGCACGTGGTCTTCACCCAGAACGCGACTGACTCCTTAAACCTCCTCATCCAGGGATCTCTTGCCGGATGTGAGGCCGGCTGCCGCGTCCTCACGACCGCACTCGACCACAACTCGGTCCTGCGGCCGCTGCACGAACTCGAGCGGCAGGGCCGTATCAGGCTGACGGTCCTCCCCTTTGAGGAGAACGGCACCGTCAGCCCCGAGAGTGTCGAGGCGGCCATCACGCCTGATACCCGGCTTATGGTCACGGCCCACGGGAGCAACGTGCTCGGCTCGGTGCAGGACATCTCCCGCATCGGGGAGGTCCTGCACGATCACGGGGTCTTCTTCATCGCCGACGGAGCGCAGACCGCCGGCCATATCCCTATCAACCTGCGGGCTCTCCCGGTCGACGCCTACGTCTTCACCGGCCATAAGGGCCTCTTCGGCATCCCGGGCACCGGCGGGTTCTACCTGCGGGATCCGGAATCGGTCGCCCCCGTCCGTTACGGAGGGACCGGGACGGACTCCTTCTCGCTCTTCCAGCCCCGCGAGATGCCAGAGCGGTTCGAGTCAGGGACCCATAACTACCCCGGCCTTGCGGCCCTCGCGGCCGGAGCGAACTACGTCGCGTCCATCGGGGTAAAGGCCGTCGCGGAAAAAGCAGAGCGCCAGACGGCGTTCCTTATCCGGGAGTTGAAGAAGGAACCGAACGTCACGGTCTACAACGAGTCCCCCTCCCTTCCCATCGTCTCGTTCAACATCCGGGGCATGGAGAACGACGACGTGGGGTTCATCCTCGCCCGTGCCTACGGGGTCATTGCCCGCACCGGGCTCCACTGCGCACCTCTCGTGCATAGGGCGATTGACGGGGGAAGTGGCTCTGTCCGGCTCAGCCTCTCCTGGTTCACGACGGACGAAGAGTGCCGGCTCACAGCCAGAGCAGTAAAGGAGATTGCGAGAAATGCGGATTCTTCGGTCGATTCGCCATAAATCGTGTGCCGACGGCTCCTTCATGAAGGAGTTCCTCCTCGATGCCCCGGTACCGGAGGGCTTCTTTGCCTACCTCGGGAACTTCGGGCATGTGGAAGCGCTCCCCAACCTCGGCGAGGGGTTCTACAAGTTCGAGAAGCCCGACTGGTTCTCCATCAAGGGGTTTGCCGGCGACACCACTGTTGAGGTCAGGTTCAAGAAGGAGGTGATGGACCTGACGGTGGATTTCCTCTACCTCCTCTTCTCATCCTACCGGGAGGGGGCGATCGACCTCTCTGTGCTGAAACAGAGAGAGCAGGCGATTAGAAGGCGGGTGCGAGAGCACCTGTATGGGCGTGGTTGACAGGGAACACATGGCCGGGGATGTATTCGAGCAGTTCGCAGAGGAGTACGATCGCTGGTTCGAGGAGCACCGCGCCGTGTACCACGCGGAACTGGCCTGGATACGCCGCCTCTTCCCCTGTCCGGACTCCCGTGCCGTCGAGGTGGGGGTCGGATCCGGGAGGTTTGCGGCTCCCCTCGGGATCCCGCTCGGGATCGAACCCTCGCGTGCCCTCGGCCTGATGGCACGCCGGCGGGGGATCGAGGTGATCCGCGGGAAAGGAGAGTCAATCCCGATCAGGGACGGGGCATGCTCGTCGGTTCTCCTGGTGACGGTCATCTGTTTCCTGGACGACCCGGTCCCGGTGTTTCTGGAGGTTCACCGGGTCCTCGCCCCGCAGGGGAGGCTTGTCATCGGGTTTCTCGAGCGCGAAGGAGAGGTTGCCCAAAAGTATCGGCATGATGAGGGGAAAGGACGGTTCCTCTCCCGCGCCCGGTTTTACTCATCGGACGAGGTGCAGGACCTCCTCGGGAGTACCGGGTTTTGCGTGACAGGGGCCGAGTCAAAGACTGGATTCTCTGTTATCGCCGCAGAAAAGAACTGATAGACACTTGCCGGAACGGCACACCGGAGCCCTCGAGAGCACCCGGTCGGACGAGGACGCGTCCCTGCAGGAAATGAGAGGAGAGCAGGGCGTCAGTACACGCCCTCGCCCGTCACGAGAATACCCTTCACCGGGTAGGTTCCGTTGCACGCGCCTTTGAACTCATGACGCACCCTCTCGTGATACGAGTTTGACTGCCAGCCAAGAACCCACCACTGGTTTACTCCCTGAAAATTGGATGAGATGGTGAGAACGTTCTCGTCGACGGCGTCGAACGAGAGGATGAACGGCACCTCAACGACATACCCGGACGACCTGGGGCTCACGTAGTAATCGTCAATGGGCCCGCCGGAACTGCTGAGATTGCCGATGATCCGGTACGGCGCAAACAGGGGTTCGGTTCCTATTGGCATCCTGGTGTCGATCTCGTGGCCGGGACTGGTATCCCGCACATAGAGCTCCATCTCAACGAGCACCGGTGTCTCTTCGGAATACCTGTCGGAGTAGATATGAGTGGGTTTGGGGAGCTCCGACTCGTTCTGCCCTGGCATAATCGGGATCGGTACAATGCGGTTTTTATAGATGGGATCGATCCGGTCAGCCGAGATATTCAGCATGGGAATGCCGCCGACGTGCTCGATCTTAACCGATATAGTGTTCCTGTCGAAATTTCTGAAACTCGCAAGCGACATATTGATAGGAGTCACGTTCACTCCGGTCTCCGGGTCATAACAGGAAGGGATGGGGATGAGGAGAACCGCGTCTTCGAGAGGTCCTGATGTGGAGATCTTCAGGTCGTAGTGATACGACGACCTGAAACTCTCAGATGCGGATTGGCCCAGAGATCCTGCGATCAATGCTATGAGTATGAAGAGGAGTACCGCGAGAATACCTGCCCCGATGAGTACCTTCCCGAGAATATTCGATAGATTCACCATTGCCGGTTAACGGATCTGGGTGTTGATGGTATTATATGCATCTGTTTTCAGGCTCGTGGGCCGAGGAGCCCCCCGACTTGAGTCGGGGGAGGAATCGGCCCTCGGCGTGTCCCGATACACTTTCACCCCGCACGGGTATTCTTTATGCCGGGGAAGCCCGCACAAGGTAAGTGTATGCAATCGGTGACAGAAAACCGGGTTTCAAGGGGCGCAAGCAAGCCCCCCGGCTTGAGCCGTGGGGAGAATTGCGCCCCTTGGTCCGTTCACTTTCACCCCACACGGCATATCATATAGACTGATGAGACCCAACTCCTCTATTGTTTCAAGCAATGAGACACGTCACCCGTTACCGTGCATACCCCTCTCACGCCGTTGAACAGCGGTTGTTCAACGGGTTTGCGAGATGCACCTTTGTACGGAACCACTGTCTCGACAACAACGTCTTTCAGGACTCTCTTTTACCGGATCTCAAGAAACAGCACCCGGAACTGAAAGAGGTGCAGAGCCATGTTCTGCAGAAAGTGGTCCACCGGATCGTCTCCAGCCTCCGAGCCCTGAGAGCGATGAAAGCGAAGGGGAGAAAGGTCGGCAAGCTCCGGAAGAAGTGGGTTCACTCGATGATCTACGAGCAGACCGGGTTCAAGCTCACGGGCAACTGTCTCTGGCTGAGCAAGATCGGAGAGATGCCGATCGAGCTCAGCCGCCCGGTACCCGGGCGGATCAAGCAGATCGCGATCAAGCACACGCCTGCTCACAAATGGTTTGTGGCGATCATCTCCGAGACCCCTGATACCCCGGAGCCGACGATCGGTACCCGGGCGGTCGGGATCGACCTGAACCTGAAGAACTTCTCCACCGATACCGACGGAGTGGTCTTCGAGCACCCGCATAACGTCAGGAAGTCGGCGAAGCGACTCCGGCGTGCTCAGAGAAAGTTATCCCGGGCAGTGAAGGGCAGCAGGAACCGCCGCAAGCAGCGGGTCAGGGTTGCCCGGATCCACGAGCTGGTCGAGAACCGGAGGGACGACTTCCTGCACACGTGGAGCTGATACTATGTTGATCGATATGATCACATCGCCCTGGAACACCTGAACATCAGGCCGATGGTCGAGTCGCTGGATGCGAAACTCCGCGGCAGATCCAGATCGATTCTCGATGCCGCGTGGTACAAGGCCCGGGAGTTCATACGCTACAAAGCTGCGAATGCTGGTAGGTATGTGCATCTGGTCGATCCGGCCTACACGACAGAGGACTGTTTCCTCTGCGGGTACCGGGAAAAGAAGGATCTCGCGCAGCGAACCCATTCCTGCCCGGTCTGCGGGTATACCGTCCCCCGGGATCTGAACGCCGCACAAAACATCCTCAAACGAGCATCCGTAGGGTGGGGCACACCCGAATCTACGCTTGTGGAGATCAGAACCGCTACACCACCAAGCCCGGCAGTGCAAGTTCCGGTCAACGAAGCAAGAATCTCCAGGCTAAAGCCCGGGGGGAGTGTCAACGACTTCGACTGGCTGGCTGTTCTGGATAGTACGGCATACAGCCGCGGCGGGCCGCCACTGCAACAATGAGACAGTGCCGGGTTCCCTGGAGTGAGCCGCGTACACCGAAGAAAAACCAGAACCAGGAGTGGGGGTGCAGGCACCCGGCATGATTTGAAGATTTCCAGGACAACTGATGAGATCCCGAAGGATTACTCCGTCGCTTCCTCCTCGGTCTCCTGCCGGGCCCCTTTCCACGTCCCCTTCAGTTCGGGGTAGTCGGCAAGGATCTTGCTGACCGTGCTCCTGCTGACGTCGAACATCCTGCAGATCTGGCTGATGCTTGTCCCGGACTGCCGTATTGTGAGGAGCGCCTCAACCTGACCATCGTTGAGCGCTCTCGGCCTCCCAATGGGCCGCCCTCCCTCTTTCTTCGTCTTCTTCGACGCTAACGGAACGGCCTTTCGGGTGCTCTCCCGGTACCGGTCCATATACGCGACGAAGTTGCCGATGGCCTCTCTCCTCTGTTCCTGGTCGTCCCGGAACCCGAAGAAGTCATTGTTCACGCAGTAAACTGTGTATCGATCGTTCAGGGCTCTGAGCGTTGCAAGCCCGGCATCCATATCCCTGGCAAGGTCGGCAAGATCGTAGATGATAATGTCGGGGCAGTTGTTGGCGGCACAGTAGTCCAGCATCTCCACAAAGCCCTTCCGCTTCTCCGGAGGCGTTGCATTCGCCCGGTGGTCATGGAAGATCCCGACGATCCCAAACCGGTATTTACAATAGTTCTCGACTTCAGCTTTTTGTGCTGCGAAATCCCCCTTCTTTCTTGTATTCAAGTATGCCACAGCATCTTTTTTCATCCGATTATGATGCCATATAATCATATATATTGTTTTTGAAGAAGCACAAGGAACGCCTTTCCATGACATGCCCGGGAATCCCGTGCAGTATCCTGCTCTCTGCCGGCAATGTATAAAAAATGCCCTCCAGGCACATTTAGGGGGCAGTTCCTGCCCGGTCAAAAAAAGAGATAAGTGTTACTCTTCCGGTCTCCGGGACTCCCACCGGTCGAGCACTTCCTGCCCCTCAACAAAGACGAGCCCGTGCTCCCGTGCGTAGTTCGCCGCATCCTCCTTCGAGAGGGCTAACCCGGTTTCGTCGTCCAGCATCTCGCAGATCGTGACCGCCGGAGTGATCCCGGCCATGCCGGCAAGCGCGATCGAGAGTTCGGTCTGCCCGCGCCGTTCATCGAGTAACCGGTCGGCGGCCCGCAGGAGCGCCATATGGCCCGGCGTCCGGAAGTGCGCGGCAAAGTCGTGACCGCCGCCGTTGAGCGACTTTCTCACCTCGTCTGCGATTGCAGTGACCGTCAGGGCACGGTCCCGGTCCGTGATCCCGGTATAGGTCTCCCGGTGGTTCACCCAGAGGGAGAACGATGAATGGTTCTTCCGGTCGTAGGGCACCTCGCCGTCCTTCTCGACGAGGCTGCAGGCACGCAGGACATCATGGGCAAACGGCAGGCCGAGCCTCTTTGCAGCATCGGGGTGAACCGCCGTACAGATCAGGCCGCCACCGTCTTTACGCATCTGCCTGATATGGGCAGGTGTGACCGCATCCGACCGGATTGCGAAATCAGTCTCGCGCTCCCGGTTGTCAAAGTCGTACAACAGGACAAATTCACCCTTTGCCAGGGCCTTTATGGCTGCATCAATCATGGGTAATCTCCACATCGATCGTATCGTTATCGTTCAGGTTCAGAGCTTTACGGAGTTCGCATCCGGCGATGACCTCGATGATATCCTCCGGGTAGTGGGTGCGGGAGGGCTCGACGATCGCGCACTCGTGGCCCTCAATCTTGCAGGGGAGCACCCGGGCACCGCCGAACGTCCGCTCATCGGCAGTAAACCCCGGAACATCGATCCACCTCGCGTGGTCGAGGTGTTTTCTAGCCTGGGTGCTCGCCGCATCAAGCCTTATGTTCAGGGTGCCGGGGAAGGGCTCAAACCCGAGGCATCCGCCGAACTGCTCCTTGTAATGGGGGATGCTCATGTAGTAGCGACCTTCCCCGAGCCCGCTGATCACGGTCCCGGTCAGAACGTACTGCCTGCGTTCCGGGTCGAATATCCTGACGTAATCCGTATACTCTCGTTTCAGTTCCTGCTCGCCCTCCCGGGTGACGGCAACGTACTGGCCGTCGGACTTCATCGAACGGATGATGAACTGCTGCCGCTCAAGTGCGATCAGCCGCCGCGATGCGGTCTGGGGGCTGATGCCCAGAGCGTTTCCGAGTGACTGCGATGAGAGCCAGATCGGGCCTCTACACCCACCGAGCAGGGCGATCGTCTTCAGGGACTGCAGATCCTCCGCTTCAACCATCATACCATAATTGAGATGCATACTATATACGGGTTGCGCAACGATCCGGGGCGAGTGAATCTTCGTGAAATGTCGATGAGGCATACGCTAATTATTTAAGTCCAAATGGTAACATTAGCTGTATGAAATCCGGAGTGCGGCATCAGCTTGCCGAGAAAATGGCAGGAGAGATCACACTCTCGGACTCACCGGGACAGGCCCTCAAGAAGTGGCGGCAGAGCTTCAACATCCCCCAGGGACTGCTCGCCGAGCACCTTGAGGTCTCTCCTTCAGTTATCAGTGATTATGAGAGCGGACGGCGAAAGAGTCCGGGGACTGCCATCGTCGGCAAGATCGTCGATACGATCCTCTCGATCGATGAAGACAACGGTGGCCGGTTCATCAACAAATTTGCGAAAATTCTGTACAGCGAATTCGACGAAGACGTTATCTACGACATCCACGAGTATGCATCTCCTGTGGCCCTCTCCGACTTTGCCGGAGTGATCGGCGCCACCACACTCTGCGGCCCGATGGACCAGACCGTCTACGGGTATACGGTGATCAACAGCCTCAATGCGATACTCCAACTCTCTTCAAGCGAGTTTAACCGCATCTACGGCTGGAGCACGGAGCGTGCTCTCATCTTCACCGAAGTCTCAACCGGGAAGTCCCCCATGGTGGCGATCAGGGTAACACCGTTCAAGCCCCGCTGTGTGGTGCTGCAGGGTATCAGCCCCGGAGAGGTGCACCCGCTGATCCCGGGCCTCGCGGAGCGTGACCGGATCACGGTGCTCTGCACCGAGGTGGATGTCGAGACGATTATAAGTTCACTACGAGGAAAGTCATGGTAGGCATTTATTCGTACGGCGTCTACATACCGCAATACCGGATAAAAGTCCCGGAGATCGCGCGGGTATGGGGTGCCAACGCAGACGACATCACCCGGGGCCTCGGGGTCTTTGAGAAGTCAGTCCCCGACCTGGATGAGGATACCGCAACGATTGCCGTCGAGGCGGCCCGGGCAGCCCTCCGACGGAGGAACGTCGATCCCGAGGCTATCGGGGCCATTTACGTGGGAAGTGAGTCTCACCCCTACGCGGTCAAGCCCACCGCCTGCACGGTCGGTGAGGCGATCGGGGCGACCCCCAATATGACCGCCGCAGACTACGAGTTTGCGTGCAAGGCCGGAACGGCGGGCATCCAGACCTGTATGGGCATGGTCAAGAGCGGTATGATTCCGTTCGGGATCGCCATCGGGGCAGATGTGGCGCAGGGCGCCCCGGGAGACGCTCTCGAGTACACAGCGGCGGCCGGCGGGGCGGCGTTCGTCATCGGCAATGAGAAGACCATCGCCGATATCAACCAGACCTGCTCTTACACCACCGACACGCCCGACTTCTGGCGGCGTGAGGGGCAGAGTTATCCCCGCCACGGCGGACGGTTCACCGGTGACCCGGGCTACTTCAAGCACGTTCAGGGCGCTGCCCGGCTGATGTTTGAACAGATAGGGACGAGCCCGAAGGACTACGACTATGCCGTCTTCCACCAGCCCAACGCGAAGTTCCCGCAGCGGGTGGCAAAGATGCTCGGCTTCTCCGACGAGCAGATCCGGCCCGGTCTCGTCGTCCCGAGGCTCGGCAACACCTACTCGGGGGCATCGATGATCGGTCTTGCCGCAACGCTCGACGTGGCGAAACCCGGCGACCGGATCTTCGTCACCTCCTTCGGCTCCGGGGCCGGGAGCGACGCCTTCGATATCACGGTCACTGATGCCATTGATTCCGGGGAGTTCGACCGGTCAAGGGCACCGACCGTCGCGAAATTGCTCGCAAACCCGACCTACCTCGACTATGCACTGTATGCCAAACACAAGGGAAAGATCGTGATGCAGAAATGAGAGACGTAGCAGTAATCGGAGTCGGGTGCACGGAGTTCGGGGAGCACTGGGGCACCTCGTTCCGCGACCTCTTCGTTAAGGCGGGGGCGCTGGCGCTCGAGGATGCCGGGCTCTCCGGCGAGAACCTCGACGCCCTCTACGTGGGGAACATGAGCGCAGGGAGGTTCGTTGAGCAGGAGCACATCGGTGCCCTGATTGCGGATTACGCCGGGCTCGCGACGAACCATGTCCCCTCGACCCGGGTGGAGGCGGCCTGTGCCTCCGGCGGCCTTGCCTTCCGGCAGGCAGTGATCGCGGTCGCAAGCGGCATGGAGGACATCGTGGTCGCCGCGGGAGTCGAGAAGATGACCGATGTCGGGACCGGGGCGAGCGTGGACATGCTCGCGAGCGCCGCGGATCGCGAGTGGGAAGGGTTTGCCGGGGCGACCTTCCCCGGGCTCTACGCCATGATTGCAACCGACTACATGCACCGCTACCCGCTCACCCGGGAGCAGCTCGCACAGGTTGCCGTGAAGAACCACGAGAACGGCGCGAAGAACCCGATCGCCCAGTTCAGGAACCGTATCACGGTCGATACGGTACTGAACTCATCGCTGGTCGCCGACCCCCTGCGGCTCTTCGACTGCTCGCCGATCACCGATGGGGCGGCGGCGGTCGTGGTGGTGCCACTCGAACGCGCCCGCGAGTTCACCGATTCGCCGGTGCGGGTGCTCGCAAGCGCCCAGGCGAGCGACACCATCGCGCTCCACGACCGGCGGGACATATCCACCCTGGATGCCTCTGTGGCGGCAGGGAAGCGGGCGTTTGCCCAGGCGGGCCTCACCCACAAGGATATCGACATGCTGGAGGTCCACGACTGCTTCACGATCGCTGAGATCTGTGCGATCGAGGACCTCGGGTTCTGCAAGAAGGGCGAAGCGGGCAGGCTCACCGAAGAAGGGGTGACGGCTCTTGGCGGGGAGATCCCCGTGAACACGAGCGGCGGTCTGAAGGCCTGCGGCCACCCGGTCGGTGCGACCGGGATCAAGCAGATCTACGAGATCGTCAACCAGCTCCGCGGCGAAGCCGCGGGCCGGCAGGTGGATGCAGAGATCGGTATGGCCCACAACGTCGGCGGCACCGGCGCGACAGTCGTCGTGCACATCCTGGGGGCGTAAATATATGTCGGTTTCACGGTTCTGGAGAAAGATCCCGCAACGGTACAACCTCATCGGGACGCAGTGCACGAGCTGCGGGCGATATTTCTTCCCGCCCCGGTCGCTCTGTCCCGACTGTCGGAGGAGCGGCAAGATCGTCGACCACAAGTTCAACGGCGAGGGAACGGTCGTCACCTACACAGTGATCCGGTCGGCAAGCGACCAGTTCGAGCACACCACCCCATACGTCCTCGCGATAGTCGAGCTCGACGAGGGGCCGAGGCTCACCACCCAGGTCGCCTGCCTCCCCGAAGAGGCGAAGATCGGTATGCGGGTTAGAAGCGTCTTCCGCCGGATAGCGGCGGACGGAGAGAGCGGTACCATCCACTACGGCACGAAGTTCGTGCCGGTGGAATAATCACTTTTGGGTTGCTCGGAAGCGGCCTCGGGGAGATGGCGACCCGTTTCGCGCAGAGCGCGAGATGCCATCACTATACCTCCACTATCGATTCAGATGAAGACGCGAAGTCTTACTTCTCCACGGTGATATCGTAGACCGCGTGCCACTTCCCCGGCGAGTAGGTCCTGACCTGCCGCTCGGTGACCTCGCCTCGCGTGACCGCCCGGATAAGGGGGAGGTATTCGCCCTCCCGCTCCTCTAAGGCGTAGAGATGGATCGTCCCGCCGTCCCGGCAGAGTCGGGCGGCCGTCGCGAGGAACTGCGGCGCGGCCAGGGGGAGATTCATGACGACCCGGTCGAAGAGGGCGAACCCGAGCCGGTCGAGGTGCCCGGCGTCCCCGAGCATTGGAATGACGTTTCCCGCCCGGTTGAGCGCTACATTGTGGACCAGGAGGTGGACCGCGGCGGGGTTGAGGTCCGCGGCAACGACGAGGGCGGCCCTGCGGGCAAGGATGATCGTAAACGGCCCGACACCGGCGAACATATCGAGCACCCGCTCCCCCTCCTCCATCGCCTCGAGGATCCGTTGCCGCTCGGTCGAGAGCCGCGCCGAGAAGTAGGCGAGAGCAAGGTCCACGTCGAAGTGGAGTCCGTACTCGGTCACCCGGGTGCGGGTGGCGGGAACCCCGGCGAGGACGGCGAACCGGCGGGTGCGGTACTCGCCCTCGACCGGGCTCTCGGGGAAGAGCACTGTGTGGAGGGATGGGCGGGACGAGAGAAGCCTCCGGGCGGCCTCCGGGTCGTCGTCCTGCATGACGGCGATCCCGCCCACGAGTTCGTGACGGGGGAGTTCGACGCGTTCCGGCACGGCCTCGAACTCGCACCGAACGGCACCGTCGACCTCTTCCGTCACCGGGAGGAGAATGGCGTCCCCCTCGGAGCGCGGCTTGAAGCCCCGGTCGAGGAGCCCCTCTTCAAGCAGCCTGCGCCGTGTCCGCTCGGCCTCTTGCCTCGGTACCGCAACGCACCACTGTTCTTTCCGCACCTGGACCACCAGCCATCTTTAGGTATGAGTTCTCATACTATTCATGGATGAGTACATCAGGAGGCTCAAAGACGGCTCCCTCAAACTCTACGCGCTCGATAAGGAACTCCCCCCTGAGGAGGCGGTCCGGGTGCGGCGGGCGTTCATCGAGGGCGAGACCGGGGTCGCTCTGCCCGCGGTGGGATCGTTCTCTATCGGGCTTGACCGGGTGGTGAAACGCAACATCGAGAACATGATAGGCACGGTGCAGGTGCCGCTCGGTGTCGCGGGGCCGCTCCAGGTGAAGGGCGAGTATGCTGCCGGACAATACTACCTCCCCCTGGCAACGACCGAGGGGGCGCTCGTGGCGTCGGTGAACCGCGGGTGCTCCCTGATCACCCGGGCGGGAGGTGCGGACGTCCGGATCATGCGCGACGGCATGACCCGGGCGCCGGTCTTTGCCGCCCGCGACATCGTCCACGCCCGGGACGTGGTCACCTGGGTTGAGGAGCACACCGCCGAGATCCGGGAGGCTGCCGAGAGTACCACGAAGCACGGGGAGTTCCTCGACGTCGTCTCCTACGTGGCCGGGACGAGCGTCTTTGTCCGCCTCGAGTTCGACACGAAGGACGCCATGGGCATGAACATGGTGACGATAGCAAGCCAGAAGGTGGGCGAGCTCATCGAGCGGGAGACCGGGGCCCGCCTCGTCGCCACCTCCGGGAACATGTGCACCGACAAGAAGCCGGCGGCGATCAACCTGGTCCGGGGCCGGGGGAAGACCGTGGTCGCGGGCGTGCGCCTCACCGACGCGATGGTCGCCGACCTCTTGAAGACCGATGCGGAGACTCTCGTAGCGGTCAACTACCGGAAGAACCTTGTGGGCTCGGCCCGGGCGGCCTCGTTCGGGTTCAATGCCCATGCGGCAAACGTCGTCGCCGCCATGTTCATTGCCTGCGGGCAGGATGCCGCCCACGTCGTGGAAGGGAGCAGCGCGATCACCACCGCCGACCGGGTGGACGGCGGGGTCTATGTCTCGGTCACCCTCCCGTCGCTCCCGGTGGGGACGGTCGGCGGCGGCACGGGGGTCGATACCCAGCGGGAGTGCCTTGCGATGCTCGGCGTCGCCGGAGGCGGCGAACCGCCGGGAGCCCACGCGAAGGCGTTTGCGGAGATCGTAGGGGCAGGGGTGCTCGCCGGCGAGCTCTCCCTCCTCGGTGCCCTCGCGGCCCAGCACCTGACCCGGGCTCACCAGGATCTCGGGCGTGGATAACGAGGGGCACTGCTGGTTCCGGACCCCTAAAACCGGAACCACTTCATCATAACGAGAGCGTCTTCATCGTTTGCGTAATAAGAGGCGATCTGGAAAACCTCCCGGTAGCCGAGGCGGCGGTAGAACTCCTGTGCCCCGGTGTTGGTGAGCCGAACCTCCAGCTGGGCCCCGCCCGCGCCCGAAAGAGAAAACTCCTGTTCCAGGCGGCGGATGAGGCGCTGCCCGATTCCCTGGCGCCGGTACCCCGGGGCGACCGCGAGGTTCATGATATGCCCATAACGTTCTTCGCCGGTGTTTTCGAGGCCCGCGGCGACGAACCCTGCCAGATCTCCGTTGCTCCGGGCCACAAAGAACGTCTCCGGGTAGTAAGCGAGCGATTCCTGGAGTGTCCCCTCGTCCCATGGGTCGACGAATGTTATCCTCTCAATGGCAACTATCTGCGGAATATCTGCAGGCTGTGCCCTGCGAATGGTAAGTTGAAGCGGCATCATAGTTACCGGTCTCTCCCTCGTGGAGTGCCTTACCTAATATAGTGTCAGGAGACAAAATAGTAGGCACATACGAGTTGGCGGTTACCATGGTTCAGATCTATCGTTTCGCGGCGGTCCGTCCAGAGCGGCGGTACTCCGAAAAAATTCCTTCCGTGCCGTACGATGTGGTGACGGCAGAGGAGGCCCGGGAGTGCATCGAGAAGAATCCTCTGAGTTTCCTGCGGGTCAGCCGGCCCGATGCCGAGCTCCCCGACATTCCTCCGCACGACGACCGGGTCTACGAGCGGGCGCGGGAGGTCTTCGACAGCATGCTCGCGGACGGCCAGCTGCAACGGGATCCGGAACCCGGGATGTACGTCTATCGGGCCGTCCAGGACGGCGAAGAGTTCATTGGGCTGGTCTGTTGCGTGGCGACGGAGGACTACGAGAACCGGCAGATCCGGCGGCATGAGCTCACGCGGTACGACAAGGAAGAGGACCGGACCCGGCACATCGACTCGGTCGGGGCCAACACCGGCCTCGTCTTCCTGCTCTACCGCGACCCTGGAGAGATCTTCTCCTACACCCATTCCCTCATCGACGGAACGGAACCTGACGGGAGCACCACGACCGGCTCGGGAGTACTCCACCAGGTTTACCGGGTCACCGACGAGGCAGTCCTCTCCCGCCTTGAGGGTCTCTTTTCAGCCGTGCCGGAGACCTACATCGCAGACGGCCACCACCGGGCCAAGTCGGCGGTGAACGTGGCAGAGCGGCGGCGAAGCGTTGGAAGGTTCACCGAGGAGGCAGGGAAGTTCATGGTGGTCCTCTTCGCCCATGACCGGGTCCGCATCCACGGATACAGCAGGCTTGTCTCGGATCTCGGCAACTTCACCCTCCCGGGGTTCATCGACGCGCTCTTAACAGCAGGCTGGAATATCAGGCCCTACGGGAAGGTCGACGTTGCAGGTTACCAGATTCCACCGCTCGCGACTGGAGAAGGCCCTGTCCACGTCATGCACTTCTACCTGGAGAAGACCTGGTACGAGGTCTCCCGGCCGGTCAGAGACCCCGCCGATCTTATTGGGTCGCTCGACGTCTCGGTGCTCCAGAAAGAGGTGCTCGAAGGAATGCTCGGCATCTCCGACCCACGGGGCGACCCCAGGCTCCACTACATGGGCGGGGCAAAACCGCTCTCCGGGCTCGAGCGCCTCGTGGACTCCGGCGAGTACGCCCTCGCAGTGGCCATGCAGCCGGTGAAGGTCGAGACGGTGCTCGCGATCGCAGATGCGGATGGCGTCATGCCCCCGAAATCCACCTGGTTCGAGCCGAAACTCCTCTCGGGACTTGTTATCCACACCATCAACTGAAAAATCCATATCACCACCTTTAACTCTTTTTCTGCCGGATCACCCATTATGATCACGATTGCTCTCCCGAAGGGGAGCCTCGAAGCGCAGACGCTCCAGCTCTTCAAGGAGGCCGACCTCGAGGTCAGGCGAACCGACCGCGACTACAACCCCCGCATCAACGATTCAAGGATCGGGAAGGTGAAGATCCTCCGGCCGCAGGAGATCCCGCTCTACGTCCAGATGGGCTACTTCGATCTCGGGATATCGGGGCTTGACTGGGTGCAGGAGAGCGGTGCCGATGTCGCAGAGATCGCGAACCTCTCCTACAGCAAGACCGGCGACGGGAACGTGAAGATCGTGGTTGCGGTCCACCGTGACGAGCCTATCGAGAACGTCGCCGCCATCCGCCCGGAGAGCCGGGTGACGACCGAGTATCCCCGGATCACGGAGCAGTTTTTTAAGGAGATCGGGGTTCCTGTCAGGCTCTTTGCCTCCTATGGGGCTTCGGAGGCAAAAGTACCCGACCTGATGGACGTTGTCGTCGACCTCACCGAGACGGGGAGCACGCTCAAGAAGAACGGGTTAAAGATCATCGGACAGATCATGGAGTCGCACACCGCGCTCCTCGCAAACCACGAGTCCCTCCGGGATCCGGAGAAGCGCCGGGAGATCGAGGAGATCACGACCCTCCTCCTCGGGGTGATCGAGGCGCGCCACCAGGTGCTCCTGACGATGAACGTGCCGTCGGCGGCGCTTGACCGCGTCATCGAGGCCCTCCCCGCGATGAAGAAGCCCACCGTCAGCAGGCTGCACGGCATCGATTACTTCAGTATCCAGACGGTTGTGCAGAAGGGGCTTGTCAACGGTCTCATCCCGCACCTGAAGGCGGCAGGCGCCGAGGATATCCTTGAGATCCCGATAGCAAAAATAGTGCGGTGAGGGGGACCAGCCTTACCAGCGCCGGGAGTACCCCCTCGAGCAGGCACGGCAGACAAGCTTGCCTTCCTCGACCCGGACCCGGGACTCGGCGGTCAGCTCACCGCATTTTGCGCACGGCACCGACCGGAATATCCGGGCCCGCTCCGGTATCTCGACGTCGACCTCCCGGATGGTGAAGAGGGTCTCGGCGGGGAGGTCGAGGATCGCCTCGACGAGCCGGTCTGTCCGCCTCCGGTACTCGGCCCACTCCTCGTCGGGGACCCGGCCCTGCATGACCCGCGCCCGGAGCGAGGCAAGACCGGGGTCGAGCGAATCGGTGTCAAACGACGGATTTCCGATGATCCGGACAGCGTCGCCAGTCAGGCGATTGATGAACGTGAAGGCGTGCTTGCCGTAGTTCTTAAAGAAGAGGTTTCCCTTCCCGACGGTGCATCCTGTCAGGACCTGAATGGCATCGACGCCGCAGGCGTCGGTCTCGGCGATGGTGACGAGTTCCTCGTCCTCGGCCCGGCCGGTGTGGAGCCGCTCGAGGGCGGTCTCGGCCGCCCGGTATCCCAGCGCAAGGCCGGGACAGACGTGGCCGTGGAACTTTGCCACTTCAGCGAACCGGCCGTGTGCTTCTCCCGGCGTGCCGGGGGGTGTGGTAGTACACATGTGCTTACCTTGTATGAGATGTTGTTACCAACGGAGGGATATAGGTTCTGATACTGTGCCGGGGCTCGCGGGCCGGGGCTCCTGGTATATATGGACCGGGTTGCTCCGGGCTGCGGATCCGGGCACTGGGCGAAATATTTTTGCCGCCGGGTACCTGCACGTTTCCAGTATCCGGCACGGACGGCAAATTTTTGAATCTGCCGGAGAGATGGTTATTTATATTCCCTCATGTATAATGACTGCCTTACATGAGAACCTCCGGAAGCGTCCCGGCCCTGGTTGCCGCAGTCTGTATCCTCTGCACCGCGTGCGGCTGTCTCGGCGCATCCCCGGCGCCGACCGGCGGCGGCATCACCCCCATCGACCTGCCGGAACCACCGGGAGTCTCGACCCTCGCCGGGGCTCTCGCGGAGTTGGACCTGCTTGAAGCTGAAGGAGGCCTGAACGTCACCGGCACATCGGTGCACCAGGTGCTCGGGACCGGCGTCGATCTCGACGGCCGGGCCGCCTCCTGGGCCCTCGGCCTCCGGGACGGTGAGGAGGTCCGGTGGCTGACCTTCGGTCTTGCGGGCTGGAGGGAGATCTCGCTTCCGGCCCCCCTGCCCGCGGAGGAGGTGAACATCACCGCCATCCTCCCGCCGGAGGATCTCTTTGCGATGCAGGAGGAGGCCCTCCGGCCGGTGATGGAGCGGCTCGGTGCCGATACAGTCGATATCGCGCTCGCGGAGGGGGTCTACAGTGTCACCATCCGTTCGGATGCCGGGATGGAGACCCTCGCGTTCCGGGCGGATACCGGGGAGGTGGTCGTATAAGGCCGGCGGCCGATGACGGGGTGCTGTCGCTTGACTTCCTCGCGGGGTTCACGATCTTCATGCTCGCCCTGATCATGGTGGTGAGCATGGTGCCGGGGCTCCTCGCGGGGCTGCAGAGCAGCGGCATCGATTATGACGCAGTCGCCTACCGGACGGGGGTGATCCTGGTGGAGGACCCGGGGTGGCCGGCCTATCCCCAGTTTGAGCAGCCATGGGAACTGGTGGATAAAGACAAGATTCAGCGGATGGGGCTTGCGGTCTCGAAGGATACCCCGAATGTTCTTCTCTCGACGAAGGTTGAGAGGTTTTTCCAGAATTCGACGAAAGAGAATCCTTTTTTCACCCCTGAAGACTACCGCAAATTCGTGATCTTTGGTGACATTCCTTACTCCTACAACTTTTCGCTCAATATTTCGCATCCTGACGGCACTTACGGGCTCAAGCAGGCCGGCGACCCCCTCCCCCCCGGCTACGGCTACATCCGCCGGGTGGTGAAGATCAAGGAGCCGGGGGTGGCGGTGATTGTGGGAAATACTACGTCCCCGTCCGAGTCCCCGTACTGGACATCCTCCCCGACGATGCCGACCCAGAACTTCACCGTCCGGCTCAACTTCAGCCAGTTGCTGAACCAGTCCATCAACACGGCCTACCGGATTGACCCAAGGACCGAGCCGGTGAACGTGACGATCACGAATTTTGAGGCTTACCTTAACGATACCAGTGGTGCCACGCTCAAGAGCGTGACGTTCCGGAAGTGGGATCCGACGCGACCGGGCATCGGGCCTGCCCCCATCCCATTCTCATACGGTAAAGACGATACAGATTACTATACCCTGTGTATCGACGGCAAGCCGGAATTCTACTCACCGGAACCGAACGCCCAGGTTTCATCCAATATATCTCTGGTGCTGAAACCAGCCGCCACCTCGCTCTTCCCCCTGGATCAGAACAGCATCCTAGATATCAAGTTTAACTTCGATCATGACCCCCCAGAGACCAACATCACCGGCACCCACCTGTATGATTACGTGAACGTCACCCGCACCGACCTCAAGACCGCCGTCTTGGAGGTCGCCATATGGTGAACAATGCGGGGCAGCTCTACACAATGGAGGGTGTCGCGGCGGGGCTCATCATGCTTCTCACCGCGTACATCGTCGTCAGCACGACGAGCATCTACACAACCGGGGATACGCACATCCCGGATATGCAACTCGAGCAGCTCGGGAGCGATGTGCTCGCGATGATGGATACGCCGGATATCGACGGAGGTACGAGCGAGCTGGTCGGGTTTGTCAAGAAGGGAACCGGGATCGGGGGCGGTAATGATCTCCAGGACGAGTTCCTCGCCAACTGTAAGATGCGATCCGGAGACCCGGATGATAACCTCCGGGCCCAGGTCTACCTCTCCTACAGAACCCTGGGCGGCAGCGTAAACACGACCTTGCTCTCCTCACCGGATCCCTGGTTCACCGGGCGCGAGAACACGGTTCGGGTTACGCGATGGGTGCAATTATCACAACAACCTGGGGACATGCCCGGCGATATGAGGACTGACCCCCAGGCCGTCCTCGTGGAGGTGCTACTATGGCGTGCATGAACGAAGACGGCCAGTGGATCGTGCTCATGGGCCTCCTCGTCGCCGTGGCGCTCTTCTTCCTCGCGCTGATCATCAACCAGTCGGCGCTCGTCGGGCAGACGACCGCGGAAGGGGTGCTCGAGTTCCCGAAGAACGATATCCGGGACCTGCGATCGGCGGTGTTTGACTACATCGACGCCTCCTGCGACTCCGGGGTAAAAGAGGATATTGTTGCGATATCGCTCGAGCGGAAGAACGCCGTGGTCAGTTTCACCGCAGACGTAACGCCATGGGACAATAACCTGTACATGGTGGATCTCCACTACAACAACGGGGTGACGGTGTACAATGAGACCGTGTATTACTGAACCGATGAACGAGGAAGGCGTCACCCGGCTTATGGAGTATATCATCATCACCGGCGTGCTCCTCCTGCTGATGATCGTCATGATGTTCTCCGTCAACGCCTCGATCATGGAGGGGCCGGCGAACAAGCTCCGCTACCATGCCTTCGTGGATATCGGCAACGGCATCAGCACCCGGATCGTTGACCTCTACGTGATCGCGCCCGGCAACGGGACCATCGAGACGAAGTTCGACATCCCCGACGATGTCGCCGGGAAGGGCTACTTCGTGGACGTATGGATGGAGGGCGAGAACCGGGCGAGCCAGGCGATCCAGGTGCAGGGCGGCAGCATCAAAAGCACGATCGCCATCGCCGGCATCGGGGCGACAAGGGGTGTCGTTGGCAACACCACAGGCGCGGGATGGAACATGATCCAGTATGACTCAAAGGGAGTTTAGGGGAGGCGAAGAACCGTGAAGATGAATGAAAAGGCAGTCTCGGAGGCGATCGGGTTCATCCTGATCCTCGGGATTGTCATCAGCGGCATCGGCCTCGTTACGCTCT
>Ga0265294_10001761_pt1 | contig 28985 bp, 26 predicted proteins | sample MunlanPumphouse3_FD_192504 | JGI IMG/M metagenome (GOLD analysis project Ga0265294, IMG submission 192504) | Groundwater microbial communities from a municipal landfill in Southern Ontario, Canada - Pumphouse #3 | ecosystem: Environmental > Aquatic > Deep subsurface > Groundwater | place...
ATCTCTCAAATAATCAACAATTTTGGCAACAGCGACATGAACCTAATCATGACCCCTTTATGTTTATTCACAAACCACTTTACAATCTTTAATTATGACTGAAAATTTACAAATTCAAACCTCTGATGTTCAAAACAAGATTCACGAAATAAGGAATCTGAAAGTAATGCTTGATTTTGATTTAGCAGAACTTTATGGAGTAGAAACAAGGGTACTTAACCAGTCAGTCAAGCGAAACATTGAAAGGTTTCCGGAAGATTTCATGTTTCAATTGACTGAATCTGAATGGAAAATGATGTCATCACAAATTGTGATGACATCGAAATCAAAAAGACCAAATGCCGCTCTACCTTATGCTTTTACCGAACATGGAGTTACTATGTTGTCAAGCATATTAAAAAGCGCCATTGCAGTACAAATCAACATTCAACTCGTTCGTGCCTTTATTGCGATTCGTCAGGTAGTTTTCAAAAAACCTGACGATAAAATTATAACACTACAAGCCGAAATTAAAGAGCTAAAAGCTTATATAGAAGAAGTTTTTACCGACTACAACGACATCAACGAAGACACCCGTACGCAAATTGAGCTTATCAACCAATCCTTGGCTGAATTGCATAATGAGAAGAAACAACAAACCAAATCTCGGAATAAAATTGGATTTATCACCCGATAGCCAAAAATCTCTCAAATAATCAACAATTTTGGCAACAGCGACATGAACCTAATCATGACCCCTTTATGTTTATTCACAAACCACTTTACAATCTTTAATTATGACTGAAAATTTACAAATTCAAACCTCTGATATTCAAAACAAGATTCACGAAATAAGGAATCTGAAAGTAATGCTGGATTTTGATTTAGCTGAACTTTATGGAGTAGAAACAAAACGGCTTAAAGAAGCCGTAAGAAGAAATATTACCCGTTTCCCGGGTGATTTTATGTTTGAACTTGAGGTATCAGAATGGAAAAACTTGAGGACGCAAATTGCGTCCTCAAGTTGGGGAGGAGTACGATATAAACCTTTCGCATTTACAGAACAAGGTGTGGCTATGCTGGCAAGTGTTTTAAAAAGTGAAACTGCAATACAAGTTAATATTGCGATTGTAAGAGCTTTTGTCGCTATTCGTCAATCATTATTTCTACAACCAAACGATAAAATCACAGCACTGCAAGCCGAAATGAAAGAGCTAAAAGCTTATATAGAAGAAGTTTTTACCGACTACAACGACATCAACGAAGATACACGTATACAAATAGAGCTTATCAACCAATCCTTAGCTGAATTGCATAACGATAAAAAACAGTTAACGGAGCCACGGAATAAAGTCGGATTTATTTAAAACTCATGTTTTGTTCTTTGAATAATTGAATATTAATCATACCTTTGCAGCAATTTAAAGATTGTGTTAATTTTCAGGCAACTATCTCTCAAATAATTGTTTACAAAAATGGAATTAGACTGGTTATTTTCTCTGTTCACTGAAGATGGCATTGCACACACGATATTGCTTTATGCATTTGTCATCGCGATGGGTGTAATGATTGGTAAAGTAAAATTCTTTGGCGTTTCGCTGGGTGTTACTTTTGTCTTGTTTGTTGGAATTCTCGTTGGTCATCTTGGTTTCAGCGCTAATTCTGAATTGATGCACTTTCTGCGTGAATTTGGCCTCATTTTGTTTATATATTCAATCGGTCTTCAGGTCGGACCGGGATTCTTTTCTTCTTTCAAAAAAGGAGGAATGCAACAAAACCTGCTGGCCGCAAGCGTTGTTTTACTGGGAGTTGGTGTTACCATCGCTTTGTATTACATTTTTGCCGGCAGAATTCCCATGTCGATGTTTGTCGGAATCCTTTCGGGAGCGGTTACCAATACTCCGGGACTCGGTGCTGCACAAGAAGCGCTCAGACAATTGTTTGATGCCGGACAGATTACAGAAATTCCGCAAATTGCCCTGGGTTATGCTGTGGCTTATCCGCTTGGTGTAACGGGAATTATCTTCTCGCTCATCATTATCCGGATACTTTTCAAAGTCAACCTGGAAAAAGAACACGAGAAATTCAAAGAGAACAGCAGTTCTACTGAAGGAACAAAAATAATGACATTGCAGATTCACTCTAAAGCTATTCACGGTAAGAATCTGGTACAGATACGTAAGTTAATCGGCAGACAGTTCGTGATATCCAGGCTTTTTCACGAGGGTGAATATTCTATTCCCAAAGGCGAGACCGTATTGCATAACAATGACATTGTGTTGGTTGTAGCTGCTGAAGAGGATGCAGAAGCAGTAAAGGAACTGTTAGGGGATGTTATTGAGTATGATTGGAAAGAATCGGAAGTGAAAATGATTTCCCGCAGGATCGTGATTACCCGTGACATCATCAACGGAAAAACACTGGGCTCGTTGAGGTTAAGAGCGCTGAATGTGAACTGCACGAGGGTAATCCGTTCGGGATTCGACTTATTTGCCAGTGAAGATCTTGTGTTGCAGGTGGGTGACCGCGTAGTAGTTGTTGGTTCTCCCGAATCAATCAAAAGGATTGAATCGGTATTGGGAAATACACTCAACCGGTTGAATGAACCGCATTTAATCACGCTTTTTATTGGCATTTTCCTGGGAATTATTTTCGGGAGCATCCCATTCTTCATTCCGGGCATGCCGATGCCGGTGAAACTGGGTCTCGCCGGGGGACCACTGGTGGTGGCCATTCTGTTGGGGCGCTTCGGATTTAAGCTGCGACTTATCACTTATACCACCCAAAGCGCCAACCTCTTGTTACGTGAGATTGGTATTACCTTATTCCTTGCCAGTGTTGGTATTGCATCAGGGGATCAATTTGTCGAAACGGTGGTTCATGGTGATGGACTCTTATGGGTTGGATGTGGTGTACTCATCACCATGATCCCGCTTCTGATAGCAGGAGTAATCGGAAGAAAAGCACTGAATATGAACTATTTCACACTGATGGGTTTACTGGCAGGTAGTACCACTGACCCTCCTGCCCTCGCCTACGCCAATGCCACCGCCGGAAACGACGCTCCGGCAGTAGCCTATTCAACCGTGTATCCGCTCACCATGTTTTTACGGGTCATCCTGGCTCAGATACTCATACTGGCGTTTGTGTGATGTTTAAGTCATCGGTCGCCAGTCGTCAGACTCCTGTTCGGGAACAAGCAAGCGTTGACTGGTGACCGGAGACTGGCGACCGGAGACTATTTCAGAGACGATTTATTGAAAACATTTGCCGGAATCTGCTGGTCTAACGCAATTTCCTGTATCATCATGCGGGTTCCTCCGCCACTTTTCAGCATGTCTTTGTAGAGCATAGTCATGGGATACCAGCGTCCCTGTACCTTTTTCACATCACTGAAAGTAATCTTTTTCAGCAATTTACCGCTTTTGGCAAACATTTCGACTTTCAAGGGAACAAATCTCTCCTGATCGACCCACATTTGCTGCGACTGATAATTCACTTCCGGTTTGATGGCGGAAAGAGTCAACATCCAGCATTTTCTGCTATCGATTACTTCTTCTCCGGTTACATTGGCTGCATATTGTTCCAGCAGGGGTGTATCGTTCATCATGTCTTCGTACGACAAATCACTACCCATCACCGACTGTCGCAACATGTGTCCCGAAATCTGGATTACCCGGTCGATCGAAGGGGAATAAATCCACAATTGATTATCGAGTTTCAGCATTTTGGTGCCTTTCTCACGTGCAGGAGCCAGGTATTCGGTAAATGCCTTCTGATCACCTTCGCTCCAGGATTTAGTTTCCATGGTGCGGGTTCCCCTGGCAGTATTAATTTCCATTTTAGCTGTGACAATGCGGGATTTGGCCGACATGTTGGTATCGATTTTATCGAGCAGTTTTTTTCCGGATGGGTATTGCTGTGCTGACATGACAAAAGGAAAAAGAATGAGAAATAATAAAGTTAGTTTCATATTAGTATGTATTTATATTGTTTTCACTGAAGTTGATTGTTAGAATCAACTTCAATATACTCACGCCTGCAATTCCTTAAACAAATTCGCGGTCTGCCTTTTATAAATTCCGATTCCGGCGAGCATGGCTCCGATTACCGTCGATAATATCCCGGGGATAAACCCGATATAATAGGTTGTCGTGTTGATTTGCGCCCTGAACACCGTCGGCATCATGATGGTCGAATCCTTAATTATATCACCGGCATCAATGCCGTGTTCCTGAATCAGGTAAGCAAAGAACAATCCAAAAGCAATCCCGATTACCGAGCCAACCAATCCGACCAATACAGCTTCTCCGACCAACGATCGGTAAGTTTCGTGCTTGTTTTCCCCAATCGCGAGACGCAATCCAAATTCGCCGTAGCGACGTAAACCGCCTAGCAAACCAGCATTCCACAGTACAATCGACATGGCAAAAACAAAAATTAGGATTACGATAAACTGCGCATTCTCAGCATAAGTTATCATGAAATCCATGCCATTGGTCATACTCATCGGCATCATAGTCAAAGAAAAAACATCCGCTTCATCCGTATTTTCAGCATTGAATTGATCGGCTACAGCATGTGCCTTGTCATTTTCATACGGAGCATCTTTGAAAAAACCAAGTATCTCTCCCGCAGCATCTTCCATGTTGAGTGCCATTCTGACGTCCTCCATATCAGCGTAAATCATCCCTTTATCGATGGCGCTGACACCAAAATGAAGGGTACCGCAAACTGTGAAATTATACATGGCCATATCGCCATACATGGTACTTGAAATCAGGGTTACCGGATCACCAAGCTGCAATTTCATTTTTTTGAAAAGCTCATTGGTAATCAAAAGCTCGCCGCTCTTTTCAGGAAAACGCCCGCTGATCAGCTTAGATTTTAAATCCATGCGGATGATTTCATCTTCTGTGCCCAGCAAGTGAATACCGGCGCCTCCCACATTTCCTTGGGCACGTGTTGTTCCCATACTATCAGGCGCATCCAGCAGACCTCCGAACATAATCCGGTCTGTCCACTCCATGTCTGGTAATGCAGCATTCAGTTGTTCTAAAACACCTCCTATATCTGTCATAGCATAATCATTCGGCATTTGCGACAAATTTTCCTTATAGGCATTTGTAACCACTTTCACATGTCCAGAAGTAAACCGGGCTGCCGATTCAATGCTGTCGTAAAAAACACCGTGCATATATGCCTGCATAAAAACCGTCATCATCACCCCAATGGCAACAACGATGATGGGCAGCAAACTACGGCTTTTATCCCGGATCAGACCTTTGAATAAGAATTTTATCATGATGTGTTTTTAAATTAATTGATGTTGTTCTGGTGGTTGTAGAGACGCACGGCCTGGTATGTAGAGACGCACGGCCTGGTATGTAGAGACGCACGGCCGTGCGTCTCTACGTTTCCGTTTCCCATTTCCCATTATTCGTTTTCCGCTATTATAACGCTTTCCCCCTTATCGCCTCGGTCGGGTTCATTTTTGCAATTTTTTTCGCGGGCAGATAACTGACCAATGCTGTTACGATAAAAATAAAAAGCACGGTACCGATTACCAGTCCGGGTGTAATGACGGCATACATGGTATCTCCCATCGGGATGCCAAAATCGGCCGCCTCAACCGCCGGGAAAGTAATTCCTTTTTCTACCATGTAATAAAACAAGGGCGCTCCCCAGACGGCACCAAAAGCCAAAGCAAGAATAGCATAAAGTGAACCTTCCATCGTAAAGTGACGAACCACTTGTTTACGGGTCATGCCTAAGGCAATCATGGTTCCGATTTCTTTTTGCCGTCGGAAAATCGATAAGGTCTGGGTGTCGAATATTGCTAACATCCCCAGGAGGAGAAATACAACATAAAACACACTGGTACCGATGGATTTAGTCTTGACCATCAGCAGCGTTGTTTCAGTAAGTTTCTCCGTAGTTTTGAAATTCCATCCGGCAATATCAATTACTTCTTTTTCAGGAGATTTTATCAAGACATTGGCACAACCTTCGTTGAGGGTCATCATCTGTAACCTATCTAAAGGTAGCCAGAGGGTACCGACATCAATTGCAGGAACCGTTGTTTTGAAAACACCTACAATGCGGATATCAGCCGCTTCAAAGGTGCCGTTGCGATCACGCCAGCGCAAGGTCAGCACATCATTTAGTTTGAGTTTTGCCTGACGCGCCATGTAAGCCCCCATTACCACCGGAATTTCATCCGTCACTTTATTCAACGAATCTGTTGGTATCTCCAGCAAATGCTGATCAGGTTGAATGCCTTTCAGCAAAACTCCCTGCATACGTCCATCGGGATAAATAGTTCCCTGGGTTATCAGAACCGGTTCTATCAGGTGATTCTTAATGTCTGTCGCGAAGACTTCAGGAATCTGCATCGTACTGGAATCAAGGGTAAAGGGGTCGTGCGGATCGTATTTTTCCTGCCAGTACTGACCGTCGGCAATCTCCCACCTAACAGCATCCTCAATCGCCTGTTTGCTCCATCCCTGCAGGATACCCTGCATAATGATGATCATCACAAAGGAGATGGATAGCACGAAAACATTCAGCCAGGTTTTCAGTCCATTCCCGATGAGACTTCTGAAAGCGGTTTTGATCAGCTTCATAAGGCATTCATTTTGAAGGTTTTGCAATCAGTTCATCAGCGACAACCTTCCCATCTTCCAACCTGATGATGCGTTTGAGATAGGAGATTACTTTTTCGTCGTGGGTCGCAAACACGAAGCTGGTCTTCAATTCTTCATTGAGTTTCAGCATGGTTTGCAGGATATTATGCGAATTCTTTGAATCCAGGTTAGCGGTAGGTTCATCAGCTAGGACCAGTACCGGACGTTTCACCATGGCACGGGCAATGGCTACGCGCTGACATTCACCACCCGAGAGTTGTGCCGGCCGTGATTTTACCTTATCGGTCAACCCCACCCATTTCAGGGTTTCCATTACCCTTTCTTTGCGTTCTTCTGCGGTCATGTTTAGTAACAACAGTGGAAATTCCACATTTTCGAACACGGTATAAACCGGCAAGAGGTTATAACTCTGGAAGATAAAACCCAGTTCCTCTTTGCGAAGTTTGGCTGCCTCTTTGGGTGATAATTTGCCCACTGATCGTTGCAGTACTACTACCTCTCCTTTCGACGGCACATCCAATGAGCCGATGATATTCAGCAAGGTAGTTTTACCCGAACCACTCGGTCCGACCAATCCGGCAAATTCACCTTCATTAAATTGCAAACTGACATCCTTCAGGGCGGTGAAAAACCCGGCTCCAACAGGAAAATTTTTAGTTAGACTTTTTACATCAACGATTGTTTTCATATTTTAATTTTTATTGTCGCCTGTCATCAGTCTCCTGTTGCCAGTCTGGTGTCTGGAGACCGGAGTCTGGGGACTAAAAGTATAAACTTACCATCACCTGCACCCCTTTCCCTGCAAATAAATTCCGGCCTTGTGTTTGTAAAACCGGCAGGTTATAATGCACAGGATTCCAGTATGCCATCAGGTACAGGGACACATTATCATAAGAACGACTCCAGGTCAGGTAATTCAACCACATGCTGTCAGCACCATCACCTGCCGGCAGATAAAACACCATACCCGACAGGTTATCCAATAACGAGACGGGATAAGTCAGCATACTACCCAGTAACTGTGCGCTTGCTCCTCCGGAAAACAACTTATTTCCTGTGTGATAGCGAAAATATTCCAGGGTTACTCCTAGTCCGTTACCTATCGGCAGCGTATAGTCGGCACCTACATTCAGCATGTCTGTTTTAGTTGGTATCGTCAAGGTGTTTTCCTGCAATAAGCTAATACTCGACTCAAACCACACCCCAATTTCGACATCCCATTTCCCGTTCAACCCGATACGATTTTCGGCTAATTCAACAGAGGGAAAAGGCAAATTATACAGATTATTCTCTGAATGTAAGGTACGGTGATGGTAACTCAATCCTACCTCTCCCGGTCCGGCCGGATGTTCAATCCGCCCTCCGAATTCCGGTTTCCATATTGAGGAGCCAAACAACTCATAACCCTTTGGTTTCTTATTGCCCAGCATACCCCATAACCACACATTCGCATTATTTTCGAAATAATACCTACCCAACACAGCATATACGCCATCAGTCAGTTGCAGCGGGTCACGCACATCCATTCCATCGAACCACATCAGGGGACGAAACAGCTTAGCCGAGCCAAAATTTATCTTTTGCAGTCCGGCGCGAATCTCGAATTGATCATTTGCGTACCTGCCCCACACGCGATAAGGTTTGATTTGTCCGGTCGTATCCACTAAATTGCCTTTTTCAAAAGTCAGACTACCATTGATATTCAATGACGCCTCAAAATCGACATAAGATTGCTTTTTCAGATCATATTTTCCAGTCAGAGTAGGAACAAGCCTGGCTCCCGGTTGCAAAACAAAAGGATTTTCAAGCTGAGCAGTTGTCCAAAGCACCATCTGTCCATTGAAAGAAACACCGGCTTTATCTTCAGCAGAAAGGAAAAGCGCTCTTGTGCAAAATAACAATCCTGCAAGTAATATCCTTATTTTCATGTGTTTACAATTAATTTTCTGATTGTTACATGGAACTCGCATGCCGACATAATCATAACTTCGTGAGTTTGTAAAATCATGCTTGTTTCATATTATTTTTTTCAGACAGGATTAACAGAATTAACATGTAAATCCTGTTAATCCTGTCTTTCTTCTTGTATTCTGTAATAATACTTATCATTAACTTTTATCTTTTGCTATAGGAACCGGCATGATACCATAAACCAGCATTTGTGTCACCTGTCTCACCATTTCTTCGGCATTGCCAAACATTAACAAGGCTTCCGGCGCATTGAGAATATCCGACATTTTCCCAAAAATCCACAATACATAATTTAGATTCAATTCCGGGTTCATTTCTCCGGTACGCTGACCTTCCCTGAGAAAATTGGTAAGCAATACCATCGATTCCTGTATCACTATTTTCCAGTATTCCAAAATCTCAACAGATCCCGGGTCAACAATATCTGCAACAAACTCCATCGTCAGTGTTTTACTAAACGCATATTTCAACTCGAGTGAACGCTTCATTTTATCCGCGAAACTGCCCTGACTATCAATTATCTTTTTATATTCCTGAATACTATTCGATACTATTTCTTTAAGAACATATAGTACCAATGCATTTTTATTTTCATACAAAGTATAGTAAGTTTTCCGGCTTACATGGGCTTTTTTACAAATCTCATCAACTGTAACTTTCTTAAAACCATACTTTAAAAAAAGTTCTTTTGCAATCTGCTCAATTTTTTGCTTTTTAGTCATCTCAATAAAAGTAACATTTTCACCTCAAAGTTACATATTCTGTTTACTTCACAACTATATGTAACCCATAAACTTCAATATTTAACTTTTATTTAACACTTCTAATGGTTCATTCTATAACTGAACCTAAATTGAATCACCAAGTTTCGGTATTTTTGCAGAAACTTATTTCAGATGAAACCCAACTCGCTGACATACGAAGAAGCTTTGTACAAATCCGCTTCATATTGCTCACAATCTGAGCATTGTATCTCTGATATGAAGAATAAGTTTTCACAATGGGGAGTTGAGGAGTCTGATCAGGACAGAATTATCTGCTATCTAGTTCAGGAAAAATACCTGGATGAAAAGCGGTTCGCCATTGCATACGTAAAAGATAAATTCAGGTACAACAAATGGGGCAAAATCAAAATCAGGCTGGAACTGAATCAAAAGAGAATCGAAAAAGAGCTGATTGAAGCTGCACTTGAAACCATTAACCCCGACGAATACAACGAAATGATTATCCGGTTGGCAAAAGAAAAAGAAAAGAAGCTGACCTACCGGAATGAATACGAAAGAAAAGGCAAACTGTACCGTTTTCTGGCGGGTAAAGGCTTCGAGATGGAGGCAATCAGCAAGATAATAGGTACCTTATAACAATCAATCTAACGAATACCCAAATCCACGGAGTTTGGTTTCTTTATTTCTCCAGTCTTTCTCGACTTTCACATAAAGTTCGAGAAAAACTTTCTTTTCAAAGAAGACCTCCAGGTCTTTACGAGCCTCTGTACCTACTTTTTTCAGTGATTTTCCACCGTGACCAATGAGGATGCCTTTCTGGGAATCGCGTTCTACATTGATGATGGCATTGATTCTGATCAGCTTATCTTCTTCCTGAAATTGCTCCACCACCACTTCTACCGCGTAAGGAATCTCTTTATCATAATATAATAGAATCTTTTCTCTTATGATTTCATTTACGAAAAAGCGTGCCGGTTTATCCGTCAGCTGATCTTTATCGAAAAACGGCGGAGATTCAGGCAATAGTTCTTTAATCCGTTTAAACAGGGGATCAACATTGAATTTTTCGAGCGCCGATACCGGAAAGATTTCTGCCCGAGGTAATAATTGTTTCCATTTATCAACCAGTGCTTCTAATTTTTCCTGATTAATCAAATCGATTTTATTGATTATTAAGATCAGATTTGCCGGATTTTCATTTACCTTTTCAATGAAATCCGCATTTTTTTCATTTGAATCAAAAACATCTGTAACATATAATAACACATCTGCATCTGTTAAAGCAGAATTGGAGAACTTACGCATGGATTCCTGCAAACGATAGTTTGGTTTCAAAACGCCCGGCGTATCAGAATATACAATCTGAAAATCATCGCCGTTGACAATGCCCAGAATCCGGTGCCGGGTTGTCTGTGCTTTCGATGTGATAATGGAAATCCGCTCTCCGACCAATGCGTTCATGAGCGTTGATTTCCCAACATTCGGATTACCAACTATATTTACAAAACCTGATTTATGCATAATAAACAATATTTACCAAATTGCTGTTACTTACGTTTCAACAACAAAGTATAAATAAGTAATAAAAATAACATGCAAAGATAATTTAAAATAGTTATAAGGGTGTTATAATCTATATTTTTCTTATCTTTGAACCCGAAAAATCAATTTTTAATGCTCAAGTTGTTTTCTTCCAATAAGATGCAGGAAATATCCCAACACCTTAAGTTGATATTCATTATTATCGGCGTCGGTATTGTGGTTGCATCAACCTATTTCAGCAACAAGTTAGGTAATTCACTTGCACTGGAAGAAAAAAGAAAAATTGAAACCTGGGCAGAAGCCACCCGTCAGCTAATTCTGGCAGATGAAACCACGAATCTCGATTTTATCATTTCTATTATTGAAGGGAATAAGACCATTCCGGTCATTCTGGTGGATGAAAAAGACCAGCTGCTTTCATCAAAAAACGTAAAGGAACCGACAAAAAATATTGACGCTTTCTACCGGAAAGAAATTAATCGGTTGAAACAAAAAAATCCGGCTATTGAAGTAAAACTGGGTGATTCATCACAATTCATTTATTATGATGACTCTTTACTGTTAAAACAACTCTACTATTTCCCTTATATTCAACTCGGCATCATCTTTTTCTTTATGCTGATGGCGTTTGTGGCTTTCTCAAGCACAAAGAAAGCAGAGCAAAACAGGGTTTGGGTAGGCCTGTCAAAGGAAACAGCACATCAGCTTGGTACGCCGATTTCATCTTTACTGGCCTGGGTTGATTTACTGAAAATAAAGTATGAGGAGGATAAGATGATCGGCGAGATGTCGAAAGACGTCAACCGCCTGCGTATCATAGCCGAAAGATTTTCCAAAATAGGCTCAGTTCCTGATCTTCAACTGGTAAGTTTAAATGAAACCATTCAAAATGCCGTTCAGTACATTTCAAACAGAACTTCTGAAAAAGTTAAATTCCAATGCCACTTTCCGGATAAGAACCACATATTCATCAAGCTGAATGTTCCACTTTTTGAATGGGTAGTTGAAAACTTATGTAAAAACGCGATTGATGCAATGAATGGGAGTGGAAAAATTTACATCAACATCACAAAAACAGAAAAAGAATGTTTTATTGATGTGAAAGATACCGGAAAAGGAGTTGAAAGAAAAAAATACAAAGCGATCTTCAATCCGGGATACACCACTAAAAGCAGGGGCTGGGGGCTCGGGCTTTCTCTGGCAAAAAGAATTATCGAAGAATATCACAGCGGAAAAATCTTTGTTAAAAATTCCGAAATCAATGTCGGTACAACAATCAGGATAACGCTAAAAGCATAATGTCAGCAGCGGGCACCGGTAACACCCAACCGTGATAGACAATAATTACTTTAAAGGTTAATATTTTCTGTTTATGTTTCATATTTCCCAAACTTTTTGTACTTTTGCACGGTTTTTTAAGCACATACAACAACTATGTCTAAATTCGGACAATACAACATCATATTAAAAGAAATTGCAGATGGGGTTCGGGCTTTTGAATTTGATTTGAACGATGAGTATTTTACAAAAATTGATAGTCCCGAAGTAAAGAGAGGAAACGTTAAGGCTTTAGTCTGTGTTCAAAAAAAAATTTCGACTTATGAACTGGCATTTAAGCTTGAAGGTATCATTTTAATTCCTTGTGACCGGTGCTTAGATGATATGGAGCAATTTATCAGACATGAAGAAAAAATCGAAGTAAAATTCGGGAGTAATTATGCTGAAGAAAATGAAGTTGTCATCGTTCCTGAATCAGAAGGAAGCATCAACATCGCCTGGTTCTTGTATGAGTTTATTGTATTGAACATTCCTATAAAACATGTTCATCCTCCGGGAGAATGCAACAAAAGCATGATTGACAAACTAAAACGTCACATTACCCATCAGAAAGGTGATACAGATGACAATGTGTTATTTGATGTTGATGAAGATGGAAGTGATGCAGTGGCAGAAGATACACAGATTGACCCGCGTTGGGAAAGTCTGCAAAATATAAACTTTGATAATAATTAATTAAAACATACAAAAATGGCACATCCTAAAAGAAAACACTCGAAAACCCGTACAGCCAAGAGAAGAACGCACGACAAAGCGGTTACTCCAACACTTGCTGTATGTCCTAACTGCGGTGCTTCACATATTTACCACACAGTATGTGGTGAATGTGGTTATTACAGAGGTAAATTAGCTATTGAAAAAACAGCAACAGTATAATATGTCAAAAATTCATGCAGTTATCACTGGTGTAGGCGGATATGTTCCTGAATATGTCCTGGATAACCATGAGCTGAGTACCATGATGGATACCAGTGATGAATGGATTACTACACGAGTCGGCATTAAAGAACGCCGCATTCTGAAAGAACCCAATACCGGAACTTCTTACATGGCTGTTAAGGCTGCGAAAGATTTGTTTGCTAAAACAGGAACAAAGCCGGAAGAAATTGATTTGATTTTGGTAGGGACTACTACATCTGATTACGTTTTCCCTTCCTGTGCTGCTGTTATTGCTGATAAACTGGGAATTAAAAACGCACTGGCATTTGATTTACAAGCTGCTTGTTCCGGTTTTATTGTTGCCCTAACCAACGCAGCCAGCTTCATCGAATCCGGTAGATATAAAAAAATACTGGTATTCGGAGCTGATAAAATGTCCTCTATCACCAATTATGACGACCGCACAACTGCTCCTCTCTTTGGAGATGCTGCCGGCGTGGTACTGGTAGAACCAACCACAGAAGAAGTTGGGGTAATGGACTCTTTAATTTTTACAGACGGTTCCGGAGGTAAGCACCTGATGCTGAAAGCCGGTGGTTCAGCCTATCCCGCTTCACACGAAACAATTGAACGCCATGAGCATTCAGTCTATCAGGAAGGTCAATATGTATTTAAACATGCCGTTACAAATATGGCAGGGGCATCAGGTGACATCATGGATAAAAACAACCTGAAATCAGAAGACATCAACTGGTTGATTCCGCATCAGGCCAACTTACGCATTATCGATGCCGTGGTGAGCCGCACCGGCGTTCCTTACGAACGGGTGATCATCAACATCGAAAAGTACGGAAATACCTCTGCCGCTACCATTCCTATTTGTATATGGGAAGCTGAAAAGAAATTCAAAAAAGGAGACAACATCATCCTGACTGCTTTCGGCGCTGGATTTACCTGGGGAGCAGTGTGGTTGAAGTGGGGAATTTGATTAGTGGTTAATGGATAGTGAACGCAACTGCTATCTGATATAAAAAATAAAAAGCGAATATCCTTTATGGATTATTCGCTTTTTTATATTTGTAGATTTGCAGTAGCAGATTAATTAACCACTAACCACTATCCATTAACCACTAATCAAAGTTCCTTCTCCAACTGCAGTGTCTTGGTTGGTTGGTCGCATACTTCGGTAGGACCAAAATACTGAATTGGACCGGGATACACATAACTCATTTGTTCATCTGCCCATGCTTCACGGTGGGCGGCAAAAAATTTGAATGGAGCTCCGTCAAGTTTTACAAGCGCTTTTTGGATAACCGGTTTCATTTTACCGTGACGACGTTCCATGTTCATCATCATCGTGATGGGTACCCCGCCGGCAATCCATTCAGCAGCAGGAGCAGTCGTGTTGCGAACCGATGACATATAACCGGTTTTACCTTCTGAAATCAATACAGAAGCTGTATATCCCAGCGAATAAGTATAGTCAGCATCAAAGTTTGATGGGATGGCACAACGACCTTCATAACCAAAGAAGTGGTTGATAGGAGAGAATTTCCCTTTGTAAACTCCCTGCGCTTTCAGCTGCGCTAAACGTTTAGCCACCATTTCGATGAGGAGTTTTTCTGTTTCAATCAATGACACCTGCACATTGCCGTGCGGATCGCGGTCGAGCGTAAGCTGACGCGCAATACCCTTGGGCAGGTCGCGGTAAATCTGTGCACTATCATGCGATAACATACCTTTTACATACTGACGTTTTTCATCGTCTGTTTCGAGCGCGTTGAAATCATCGTTGTGAGCGAGCAAGTCATTCAGTTCGGCAATCAGTTTCTTCATGGCCGGGATAAACTCAATCAGTCCTTCAGGAATAAGGATTGTTCCAAAGTTCAGACCATGTTCCGCACGATGCACAATTACGTTCACGATATTTTCAACAACATCAGAAAGCGTTAAATTCTTCGCCTCTACTTCTTCCGAAACAATACAAATATTAGGCTGACTCTGTAACGCGCATTCAAGCGTGATGTGAGATGCCGAACGACCCATCAGGCGAATGAAGTGCCAGTATTTTTTAGCCGAATTGGCATCACGCTGGATGTTACCAATCAGCTCGGAATATACTTTACAAGCTGTATCGAAACCAAAAGAAGTATCGATCATCTCGTTTTTCAGGTCGCCGTCGATTGTTTTCGGGCAACCGATTACCTGGATAGGTTCGCCTTTCTGCGCATAATACTCAGCTAGTACGCAGGCATTCGTATTCGAGTCATCCCCACCGATAATCACGATGGCGCTGATGTCCAGTTTATGACAGATTTCAGCACTTTTATCATATTGTTCAGTTTCTTCCAGTTTCGTACGACCGGAACCAATGATATCAAATCCCCCGGTATTGCGGTATTCATCCACGATTTCTTTGGTCAGTTCGATGTATTTATGATCAACCAATCCGCTCGGTCCACCCAGAAAACCATACAGTTTATTAGCTGGATTCAGCGACTTTAAGCCGTCGAATATACCGCAAATCACGTTATGACCACCAGGAGCCTGTCCGCCGGACAGAATAACACCTACATTTTTCACCGGATAGTTTTTCTTTTCTCCCGGTTCAAAAGTTACCAACGGCATTCCATAAGTATTTGGAAACAATTTTTTGATGTCGTCCTGATCCGCAACCGATTCAGTTGCAGCGCCTTCTTTCAGCACCACATTACCTTTCAGCGAAGCAGGCAATTTAGGCTGATAACTTGCCCTCGCGATCTGCAAAGGACTTTTAGTCATTGGTTTCATACGTTTGATTTGATTTTAACTCTTTAGTTTATAATAGTTTGATGATTATGCTGGTTTTCTCCAAATTGTCAGCAAATTTACAAAAAAATATGCAAAATAGCAGGGTCGGGAGGGGAAATAAATATATTTTGAGAAATTGCATCCAAAATTTATACGAATTGCACAGAAAAAATTTTGGTATGTCAAAAACACTTTTTACATTCGCATGAAATTGGCGTTTAGACCGGGCTTCACACCTGGTAAGGTTAAAAAAAATCCTACCTCTTCATCCTATAGAGCCTACTCGTTCAGCATCAAAGAGCAATGTAGCTCTATGAAAAAGAGCAACGTTGCTCTACACCTGAGAGCATACTTGCTCTACAACATCGAACGACCTCGCACTACCAACACGAACAATGTATTTCAGCACCCTTGAACGCACTTGCACGACGACCGTTATGTCCTACATAAAATCGATTTATGCAGGGTGTAAAATTCATTTATGTAGGACATGAAATTCGATTTCGTATTTTAAAATGCCCAATTCTCAGTTAGTAGCAACTGCCTGTTCTACATTTGGCGGCATTATGGCGTTATTATGGCAAATTTGGCGTTATTATGGCGTTTTTATTTTATAGAAACTACCTGCACCAAAACTACCTGCCTGCTCTAATAGATTTGCTTTAACAAGTTCGGATATTTCCCGGGAAGCCGTTCTTTCAGAAATCTCGTTCAATTTCTGATATTCGCTATTGGTAATTTTGCCTTTTTCTTTCACATACAGGACGGCTTTAATCTGTCTATCGCTCAAACCCAACGAGCCCAAATCTATTGCATTGTAAATATCTTTGCGAAACAGAATCAAAAAATCACTGCCCTCATTTGTGATTGTTGGAGGTGGCAATTTTGCCTTCGAACATTGTTCGGTCATTATTTCAATGCCTCGTCCCCACGATTCGACATAACCGCTACGGAAAAAAGCATTGGCAATATCGGGATTATACGGGCGAGAAGAATGTTCGTGTAAGAGCTTATCGACCGTCCAATTTTCAGGGAGTTGTCCCTCATTCCAAATTCTTATTCTATCGGCATAAACCTTAATCTGAATCGGTGTGCAACCTGCATAATCTTTGTGTGTAACGGCATTTAAAAGTGCTTCACGCAAAGCCGCTACCGGATATTCGTATGTTTCTACACGAGAAATACCTTCATAGCTTATCATTGCCCGAATGTACTTGGTAAAAAGCAATTCTATTGTTTTTTCGACTTGCTCAAACAAGTTGCCGTGTATGGTGTCCTGAAACAGCAACTCGCTTTCTGTTCTGAAAAAGCCAATCTTGATATAAGCGCCTGTAATGAATTTCTCCGGGTCAGGGTGGAAAAGCAATAATGCTGCCCGTTTTAAATAGCCTTTTTCAATAAGATTCAGGTTATTGAGCAACTGTTCCGTGGATTCTTTCAGACACTTTTCATCAAGGCGTTTTGCTTCAATTCCCTTTTTCTTGAAAAACTCAAAAGTTTCCTGTTTTAATTCTGAAATCTGAACACTTGGAACTGTCACACCATCCCATTTTTTGCCGTATTTATGCAACAGAAACTTATCCAATGCTGCTCCTTTCAGCTCTTGCTTCGTAGAACCGCTGCGAAAATGATACTCTCCCTTGTAATTTACAGAATTTGGGTGAGGCTCAACTATAATCTCGATATAATCGCCTTGTTCAGTCTGGTACAGATTGACAGGGGCAACAATTCCTAATATGGTGGTTATCTTATTGGGCAGCTCCTCCAACAGTTTCTTGGCATTCCTTACGCCGACCACATTTCCGTTATCGTCCTTACCAATGTAGAGCGTACCACCCTGGGCATTAGCAAAGCCGCAAATCCATTTCAAGTACTCATCTTTCCAAACGGATTTGTATTCTATGTTTTGAGATTCGGGCATAATCTATATCGTTATTTTAATGTCGACTTCGATTCTTTTCAAAATCAGTATATATCATTTTAATTTGCTTTCCAGATTCGTCTTTAATTTTGTTTTTCTTTGACAACGAGTAATTCTTATTCTTTGGGTCATTGAGTAAAATACTATCCATCGATTTATTGAATTTCTTGAGCTTTTTATATTTTTCTTTTGCTTTTAGTTTGTATTTCTTAATATTCTCTCCCATAACTCTATATTAATTAATGATTAAAATAGCCCATTAAAGAATCAACAACTAATTTTCTATCTAAAAATAGATTTCCATGTTCACATGAGGTTTCTGGAAGAAGAGTACAGGAATGACAAGCTGCAAGGTTTAATTGAGCAATTCCCTGACCTTCGCTTTCATAACAAATTGGGTCTAATGAACAGTTTTTAGCTCTGTTCAAAGCGCTTTGAATTATTTTATTCAAATTTTCGATATTATTGCAAAGTTTTGATAACCCACCTAAATAGCCATCTGTGCCATCGTATGCCGAGATAAGGAAACCATTCATTGTGCTATCTACATATAATCGTTCTTGTAAAGAAGACATAGGATAGCCACAAATATATTCGAATTCCCGAATTAATAAATGTGCTAATGTATGTATCAATATCTTTCTGGGAGTTATCCTTGCGGCTTCAATCTGGTGAGATTTCCAGTCAGAACTCAGTCCATGCTGTTTGATTGTATTAGCTCGGTTTATTATTAGCTCTTTGCTTTCCCATTCATTCAAAAGTTTTTTATCTAAGATAAATAATATGCCTTCTCCATAGCTTTCAACAGCAGGTAGTACTCTTGTTTCAAAGTTTTTTTTAGACAAAGACTGTCTCTTTACATTGTAGTTCTTTACATATTCTGTATCTCCCACCAATATACTATCAACATCAATTGGCTCGTTGCGGGTAAATGAAGTTTGGACAGTCGTTTTCTTTAGCTTATCTATTTTTATTAGTTTATCAAAACCAAATAACTGATTCTTCACTTCTATTTGACGAAAACGAATTTTCTTATCTTCAGGTTGTTGCTTAGTAATAAAATAATCATATTCAGCTTTCCGATAAAGCAGTTCTGTAACATATTCGTCAGTATGATTATCAAGATAGCTGTTAATCAATTGAATATCGACTCCATTTCTGCGTGAAAATTTTACTAAGTCTTTCGGCTCAAAATCCGGGTCATTTACAATTGCATCTATTTCAGTTCTCAAATCAATATCTAATTCTAAAGACTGCTTTTCGGGAATCCAAAGACTACTCAGACTATTAGCATAGTAGATACTATTGCTGGATTTAATCTTAACTGTGGTTTTCTCGTCACATTCTTCTTTGACAAATGAACCGTTTTGAAATCCAAGCCAATACTTCTGTCCACCACACTTCTGCTGAAAATTAAAAATACCTTTAAGAGATTCGCTTTTACCACATTTTTTGCACTTTATTCGAATACCCGATAAATCAGTATTTTCATTACTGATTTCATAGATTAATTGCTGTTCTTCACAGCACTTTTCATATTTAAGAACAATTTTGGGACTATTCTCTTCTTCGGAAGCAGCACTTTCTTTCGTTTCATCAATAGGCTTCCTGTTATTCCAAAAATTCCATGGTAGGTCTTGGATATGACCGTTATCACAAGTCATAACAAAACGTACTTGTTCTAAATGTTCCCCTTTACATTCAGGATTGAAGCACTGGATATTAAAGTTATTTTTATCTTGCCAATGATTTTTCCAGTCGCCATAATGCATAAAACGCTTACAACGTGGACAATAAAACCATTTTGGAAATATATTTGCCTGAGGCTGGACTTCAAATCCCTCTTCAGTGGGAATACTAACTATCTGTTTAAGTAAAGGAAATCTTGCTTTTAGACGGTTTAACAAACGGTCATCTATAATAATATACTGATTAAGCTCTTTATCAAAGTAACTTGGATAATGCCAGTTATCAAAAGATTCAATAATAATTGAGCAATCTATTGTATCAATGACAGAACCAATACCTCCATAGTTTGATATCAGTTTACTTCTACCATGTTCTACTTTTTCTGCCATATTAGTATTTTTTTATGTTTATAATTGCACTTGGCTCTACAGCTCGCATTGATTGCATAGCCACTCGAATGTCATGATCAGACTGTTTGTCTTGAATTGGAATTAATAGATTTTTCTTTTTCTCAGTTTCAGAGCGACCTCCATAATAGTATAAACAATCATTGAGTGTTGCATCGATTTTAAATTCCCAATCCTGAACAAGGCTGAAAATTTTCTGAGATAAAACATTTTTATCCTCATCATCCATAAATGGGTGATTAAATAAGAGATTATTTATTTTTGATACAAATTCTGCTTTAGCAGTTCTAAGTTTATCAGCATCTTTGTTTTTATAAAATCCCAATTTATGCCTGAAGAATGTAATCATAAGTGTAAAAAGCATTTTATCTAATGCATTTTCAGCAAATGGTGTGACGCTTAATGGTTCAACTTGCTTATAAAAGGTCTTGTGGAATGGAACAAAATCTTCAAAATAGGATAAATCCCGGGTATTATTAGGGTCAAACAGTGTGAAAACAACTCCTTGATCCTGACGAGCAACACGACTGCTTGCCTGAATGTATTCAGCTGTGTTCGGTGGCATGCCATTCATGAGCATAACATTTAATCTCCCGACATCCAAACCAACGCTAATCATATTGGTCGCTAACACTAAATCAAAGGCATGGTGTTTCCCTAAATCTCCATCAAATGGTATGGAAAGTTTATCTAAGTTCTTTTTTATTTGCTCATTGGGAATTCGACTGGTCAACTCCAAATTTCGATATGGAAGTTTTGTGTAATTCAGGTTATATGGTGCTTGATTCATTAGGTAGCGAACCTGTAATTGTTTGATTTCAGGAGTTAGTTCCGCAGTGATTTTATTGGCAAATCTTCCTATATGTTTGAGGCTTTTAAAGTATGATAATATTGTCCAAAATTTATCTGCATCAGTTTTATCCTCACTGTTACGCCAAATATCCAAACGGGCAAAAAGTAAGGCAGAGTTTAAGCGAAGATTAGCCATTGTAAATGTTTTACCTGTTGGTAAAATACCAACATATCTTCTCTTGCTACTTTCCTGTATTTTGGAGAAAAATGTGTCGTCTGCAGAAGTTATACTTTGAGGAAATATTTGGACTTTAAGTCCATATAAACCCTCAATTTGTTTGTCTACATTTTTTATTGTTGCGGTTGACGCAATTATTTTAGGCTTTTGTTTTTCGTTAGTGCATAACGATAAAAGAACATTTTCAAACAAACCGACTAAACTTCCTAATGGTCCACTCAATAAGTGAAGTTCATCCTGAATGATTAACTCTGGTTTTCGATCTTGACCATGATTAAATAATGCAGTAGCTTCTTCTTTCCACGCTAATTGTGCGAATTTATCTACTGTAGCAAACAACATGGTTGGGGGATTCTTATATATATCTTCGTCAACCAGTACAATTGGAAGTCCATTTTTCTCCTGAGAAAAATGACATTTGGGGTTTGGGCAAAATGAAAACAACTCTTTCTTGCTGTTTATTCTATGTCCAATAGATTGAGGTTGATTTGCCGACAACTTACCAATCATTTTTGTATTACACCATTGACAATTAGACACCTGAAACGGATTTATTGCAGGTAAACCCTTGTTGAGTCGATCATTAGTATTGCTCAATTGTTTTTGAGCCTTTATTATGTCATTAGGAATTGTTGAATCTCCGACCCAAAATCCGATTGTGATTTTTTTATCACCTAAATCTTTTTGATTCTGACGTATGAATTCACACGCTAAAATAAGTTTAGAGGCACGTTCAAATTGTTGAGCTGAGAGTAAACGCAGCGTATAGCGTATAATTATATTCACACCACCATACTCTTTGGGGTATTGCAATCTACGCCAAAAAATAAGGAAAGCAGAAACAGCTAAGTATGCTTCTGTTTTACCTCCACCAGTTGGAAAATACAGTAAATCGACCAAATCTTTATCGGGTGATTTATCCTCTATAAATGAGGGAAGACATTGCAAAATAAAGGCAAGCTGGAATGGTCTCCAAGAGGGCACTCTGTTTTTGTTTGGATATACTGCTCTCTCATACTCATTGTATGACATCGGTAAAAACTCATTTTGTTCCCATGCTTCATATCCATCTTTTTTAGAGTTGAAATACTTCTCATTATTAAACATCTGCACGTAAATTGCAGTATTAGCAAGCTGAAAAGCTCTCAATGCATTTTTATTTGTTCGTAAGAGTTCAATTCCAATTTTTATACGTTCATTGTTATTTTTACATTTTTGGACGTTTTGAGAAGAATAATCATTTCCTTGACCTAAATCGGATTCGGATTTTATCCACATTTCATATGCATTGCATAATATTGTGAGATTGTTGATTATGTCGTTTGGGTTATTGTTGAATGAAGATAGGTTTTTAATTAGTAAAGTTTTAGAAGATATAGTCTCAATCTCAGTGCTTTGACTCTTCACATTGTATTGTGGTATAAATGTAGAAGCAATCCAAGTTGGGTTTTTGTTGTCATTCTCGCAATTCTCCCATGTACAAGCAACGTTATGACCAATACCATAAGCTAATTTTTCCCGGTACAAATAATCAAACATTTTATCTTCTGCCGATTTGTACAGAACATCTTTATAATCGCTGAAAGGAACAAAGCATGAAGTTTCAACTTTAATCTCAGTCTGAAACAAACAAATTTGATTTAGTGATTCTTTGGCTAAGGAAAATTTATCTTTTGGAAAACTGAGCGTGTTTTCTATTATTGCTTTAAAAATTAATTTGTTGTCTGTTTTATACGCTTTTATGTGTAATAGTAGACTTTCCGCCAATGAATATTCAACTTTACCAATTTTTCCTTTCCACCATTTGCTACTATCAATACCAGAAATTGAAGAAAGAAGTATTTTTTTGTGATAGTCCGGCTCACTCAAAACATCTTCAACTGAAACATAGCACGTAACTTTATTATCAATGCGTCTATATTTATCCTTAAAAAAAAGTTTGGATATGGATTTATATAAACCGCTGTTACCATGCTCCGGTCTCATTTGTAATTGGCAGGCCAATCTTAATCGTTTTTCTTCCCATGTAGGTTCTTTAGGTAACTTGAGAAGTTTGCTTTCTTTGTCGTAAACAACATACTGGCTAAGACCATACTCATTTAATAGATCAATGCTATCACCATTATATTCTAATGAAACTTCTTGATCTTTTGCTTTCTTGTAACAGCCAAATGAAATTTCTACAGCTAAATCTTTACATTCAGTCGAAGTGGCAAATGAAATTCCATATTGAGACGGGAAAAATGTATTTGCAGTATATTGAATTTCACCTTTATTGTCTTCGCCGCTTGATTGAGTGTGACTTGAAACAGTACCTCCTTCTCCTACCTCTTTATCCTCTTGTGAAATAATATCAGGATTAGTTTCGTCAGATTCATCATCCTCTTCAGTAATATCAATACCACCACTGTTAAGCTTTTGTTTAGGGAATAGAATACCAGAGAAATAGCGCATTAAAGGTTTACCTTCAATTATTTCGTCAGTAAAGCTGGTTGTATCCTGACAATGAAAGATATCAGAACCAGGACCAATTAATTCTTTTTTTACACGAGTAATAACTACTTCTCTATTTTTAGTATTCATTTTCCTCCTCCTTTTCTTTAATTTCTGATATTGTCAGTAATGGCATTTTCTCCATAATAAAACGAGATAATGTTTCCGGTGAGAAATTACGTTTGGTAAGTATTTCTCCTAAGGTATTTTCTTGTAGAAACTGCTTTAGTTCTTGTTTTAACCCACGACCTAATGCAATGGAAGTGCTATTGTATAACCGCTTTGATTTAATTATCGACTTAACTAAATCTTCTTCCCCTCCCAAAACCAAAATTGCTCTAATGTCAGAATTATACATTGGGTATTTTCGGTGTCCTTTAAAGTACGCATCCACTGTGTTGGATTGTACTTTTAATCCTGCCTCTTTTAATTTACGGTATAAGAACTCCCTATTATCAAATCTTTTATCTAATTTTTCTAACACATTTAGCCAATATTCTGAGTGCTCCAAAACCTTTCCGTAAATTTCAGGTTCAGAATCCACTGCAATTTGCATTAAATTATCAGCTAATTCTTTTGGATAAATTCTAATCTGATCATTTGACTTTAGGTTTCTTGCTCTGACCAAATTATTCTTTTGATCAAATACTGTTTCGTTGCTATCTAAAACTATCTTATGCTTGTTTGTAAATGCAACCTCATATTGGATTATGTAATCCAATTCATCTAATAAAGAGTCATTTTCATTGAGGTAGCCGTTGTAGGCTGTTTGAGACCTTTCATCAAGACGTTGTATAATTTTATCCAATGTAGGACTAATCCGAATAGGATCTGATATTATGGGTTCGTATTTAATACCGCAGATTCTGTATCTATCGTTATGATTGAGTTCTTTTTCAAGCTCCTGCTTGTAATTTTGAAATTGTTTTTCATAAAGAGACTGCTCCGGGGAATACAATACTAAATTTATGTCGTATGGCAAATTGTATAGAAAGTCAAAGTCCTTTTGTCCATTAAAAAGATAAAAATATAGATTTGAATTGTCTGGAAAGCTACGGCTTTTTAGTCTTGCCTTAAATTCCCTTATTGATAGTGTCTTTCGAAAAGAAGATTGTTTTAGAAACTCCAAATTATTTTGATCTGCAATCAAGAAACTATTGTTGTCAAAAACAAGTGATTTTATTTTTCTTGTTTTAGGGAGATTGTTCTTAATGTATTTTATTACCTCAATTAATGCAGTTTTAGGATTGTTTTCTGCTAAAAAATCCAATGTATATCCACCCTCATTCTTTTCTAAATCTTTGTTGTTCTTAAGTCGTGTTAGAAGGTAATCTAAATCAGAACATTGAATTTCATTTAATGCTAATCGAAGAAAATAGCCATAGCTACTAAGCTTGATTGGATAATCAAGGTTTTGAACATATGTCATTGCTTCTTCAAATTTTTGAAGAAGACTATTTAACTCATTATCCTGTATTTGAATTATCTTTATCATAATAGCTTCAATAAATCCAATTCTTCTTTTTTCCAGTTCCAAGATAATACCCCGTTATATCTTAAATTGTCATTTCTATTTGAAAGTATAATTAACTTGAAATTATATCTTGCCTGATCCTGAAGAATTTGAGGAATTAAGTCTAATTCTGTGTCGCAAAGAACAATAGTATCTATGGGCTTTCCATGTTCCAACAACTGTTCAAAACACACTTCATATTTTGGAGTGAAATATGCGATACAATCATCCAGAGCTGGAATTGACTTAATTTGTGCCTGACAATCTTCCCTTTTGTTAGGGAGGTAGATTGAAGGAGTATTGTGCTTTCGACATAGTTCCCAAGTTGTTTTAGAAGATATAAATACAACCTTTTTTGAGAAATATGTTGGAATTGTACCAAATGTATTAAACCATTCGCTGTAATCTTTAAAAGAATCACGATATTCTTTTATTGGTTGAACATTTCTATTTTGTGCTGGCCAATAATTTCTGTATAGATTTTCTTCGTTCGGGGTTTTTCTTGTTCCGGACTTTTTATCTACAAGTGTTATTACACCATTATTGAAAGATTCAACCTCAAAATTGTATTGCGAGTACTTTTTATGCTTCCATTTACTACCAATAATAATGGGAGGAAAGTCAGCATACTTTTGAAAAATTGAAATTGAGAGTTTTTCAAATATTATTGATATAATCTGACAGTAAGCTTCATGGAAATTAGGAGTATTTATAAGAATATTTCGTTTGGAGTAGTTTGATAAAATCAAACTGACAGACATTGAAACGACTTTTGGCGTAAAAGAAGAGCATTCAGATTTTACATCTGAACTCAATAAATTTTCATAGTATGTTGGATTTAAGATCATATTTCACTCACATTGAATTATTTTCTTATCATTAACTTTGTATAGAATTATTAATTTAAATTCGCATATAGACTATTTCATTTTTTTCTGCTATCCATTACTGTTTTCAGTGCCTTTTCCGCCAACTCTTTCTCACCATCCAATACTTCCAACACCTTATCCGCCAGCCAAAGGGTAAGCAGTTCGGTTACGTCAGTAGAAAGCAATTTTGCAAGCACAACAACCTGTGTTCGTTTTGCCGGACGTTCACCTCGTTCAATTTTGCTATACATTGGGGTGTCAATCTCTAATGCCGCTGCTAATTGACGTTGGAGCAGATGTTGTTCTTCTCTTAATCGTCTGATTTTATTCGCGAATAGCATAATCATTCCAATTTGAACTTTTATTATTTTGAATTGTCAGAATTTGAACAAAGGTAGAAAATTATTCACAAACAAAACAGGCATAAGTGAAAAGCTTATATCTTTGCTCCGGTTAGTCCTGCGGAACATACCTCACTAATTTTCACCTCAGACTTTAGTATACAGCATCACAGCTTTCAACCTCGGGCGTGATTAAGCCCCTGGCGATGGAGCTGATGCTTTTAATTTATAAAAAATGAAGTTGCAATTTCAGGTCTGTAGGGTATTAACATCAAAATTAAAGTTTTACCTGCATTAACTCTTCACCTAACCGATGCAGCGTTTGTTCTATCTCTTTTTTTCGGGCTGCCGATGGCCGCTTTACATTACAGGCATAATGTCTCATTACTGCAAGACTGATACCTACCCGGGTGGCTAACTCCGTCAGGTTAATCAGGGAAAAATCTTTGACTAATTCCTCTATCAACCGTTTGGCTGTTCTGAGTTCACCCTCACAATCCTGACCGCAAACCCGCCTCCCGGAGCCAAATGCACTTTCAGTTTCTCTCCGGCTTTCAGTTGGATTTTCTCGTGTTTGAAATCCATCGCGACTTTGTCGGCATTGATGCCGTCGCGGAAGAGCTCGAGTTCGTAGGTGCCGGCGGGCAGGAAGCTGAAGTCGATTTCCAGGTCGCGTGCCTGCCAGTCGGTTAGGCCGCCGGCATACCACACATCGCCTTTTCGTCGGGCGAGGGTGATGTATTTGGACACTTCGCCTGAAAGGATTACCGTTTCGTCCCATACCGTGGGGATCTGGGCGATGAAGCCGGTGCAAAGTGGTTCCTTCAGGTAATTGGTCGGGTTGTCACACAGCATGTTCAGCGGCGATTCGTAAACCACATATTGAGCTAACTGCCGGCAACGGGTACCCTGACTCATCGGCTCGGTAAAGATGGGTTTGAAGTTGGCTTTGATGGCATTACGCATAGCACCCTGGGTGTAGTCGACCGGACCTGCAAACATCCTGATAAAGGGAAAAGTGACATCATACAACACCATGTCCTGATTCGACCACTTCATCTGTTCCAGTCCGAAAACACCTTCGTTATTCAGCACATTGGGATAGGTGCGTTGTAAACCTGTGGGCTTATACATGCCGTGGAAATCCACCAGCATCCGGTAACGGGCACAAACATCGGCCGCTTTGTATATAAATTCAGTCATGGGCTGATCGTCGCGATCCATAAAGTCGATTTTAAATCCCTTGACGCCCATGTCACGATAATGCCGGCAAATGTTTTCCATGTCCCGTTCAAAAGCATAATACCCTGCCCACAGGATGATGCCGACTCTCTTTTCTTCCGCATGTTTGATGATGGCTTTTAAATCAATCTCCGGCACCACCTGCATCAAATCAGCCTGCATATTTACTGCCCAGCCTTCGTCAAGAATGACATATTCGATGCCCTGACTGGCGGCAAAGTCTATATAATATTGATAAGTCTCGGTATTTACACCAGAAACAAAATCCACTCCGCTGATATTCCACGCGTTCCACCAGTCCCACGCTACCTTGCCGGGCTTAATCCAACTGATATCTTTTACCCGCGATTCGTCGGCAAGCTGATAAACCAGGTCACTGTTCAGGATGTCGGCATCACAATTGAAAACACCCAACACCCTCCACGGGAAATTTGTCGTTCCTCTCACTTTTGCGATATAGGGTTCACGTGATTCCACCAGCATTTGCAGCATGTTATGTCCGCCCTGTTTCACCTCCTTCGGATAAGGAGCAAATGCAGCTGACAATCCCCGCTTTCCCTTACACGCATGCAGATACATCCCCGGAAAGCTTTCCAGGTTTACTTCCGTGAAAAGCAACTTGCGACCATTCCCAATGTCAGCCATCACCGGTAAAAACAACAGCGAATCCGAGTTGAAGGCAGATATTGGTGCACGTGTATATACATTTTCAAAAGAGTTGAAGAACTGCTTTTCAAAGTTTATACTTTTACCTTTTTCTCTGGGTCTTACATACGATGCAATCAACGGAATATCCGCTTTAAATTGGAAATCAGCAATTTCATTTTCAATGATAAAATCTGATTTTTTAAACGTTTCAAAGCGGTATGCCACACCATCGTTAAATGCTCTAAAAACTACAGCATAATCTTTATAAATCAGCTTCAACTGCCGGTAATTTTCCTGTACCGATGCTCTTTTATAAAATGGAGACTGAACAGATTGATTCACGTCACTTTTAGTGATCTTTCTTATTTTGTCACCGGTAACAAGGGAACTTCCGTCGGCCAGTTTAAGCGAAATTTCCGAAGCAGTAACAATCAAACCTTTATCATCGACAACGCTAAAAGAAAGTTTATCTGTCTGCTTAATTTCGAGTTTCAACCGCTGATCGGGAGAATGGAGCACGTAAGCTTTGTTTTGGGCTGAGATATTGAATACCGAAAAGAATATCAAACAATAAAAGAGAAGATTTTGAAAGTTATTCATGATGAGACTGTGATTTTCGATTTAAAATGACCCCTGCAAAGATATTAATATTTTCAATTTTATTCCATACATTTGCATTTGCTCAGCGTATTCATTAAAATACCTGAAAAACAGCGTTTCATTAATTACTAATTTTCAACATTACAAACACATGAGCAAAAAAACCTTTAAAATCAATCCCGATTTGAATTTGAGAAACACCATCATCGGCATTCAGTTTCTATTTGTAGCATTCGGCGCCACGGTTCTGGTGCCGTTGTTAGTTGGAATCGATCCGGCAGTCGCACTGTTCACAGCAGGAATCGGCACACTGATCTATCATCTTTTTACCGGTGGACAGGTTCCTATTTTCCTGGGAAGC
>Ga0265294_10001762_pt1 | contig 28983 bp, 22 predicted proteins | sample MunlanPumphouse3_FD_192504 | JGI IMG/M metagenome (GOLD analysis project Ga0265294, IMG submission 192504) | Groundwater microbial communities from a municipal landfill in Southern Ontario, Canada - Pumphouse #3 | ecosystem: Environmental > Aquatic > Deep subsurface > Groundwater | place...
GTTCCATCGGTGCGGCGAGCGTTCTGGCGGATGGCGGCCTGCGTACCCGCTTTCACCTGGAGGCACCGGCCTCGACGCGCGAGGGGCTGACGCGGTTGCTCAACACGGCGCAGATGAGCGAATGCCGAACGCCTGATTTTATTCCGGGAAATGCTGTTTCGGCCTGGCGCCTGAGGATGAAGCTGCCCGAAGCGCTCAAGGTTTTGGACCGTGTTTCCAATGATGCCTATCCCCTGAAGGAGCTGCTCTTTCTCGGCTTTGAACAGGGATATCTTCGCGAGGTGCCCGAGCTCAATCTGGCTGAGGGACTCCTGAAACCTCTGGGCGATGACCTGATCTTTTTTGAGGTGCCGGCCGCTTCCGCGCAATCGGGCGAGCCCGACCGGGTCTACCTCATCGGCTCATCGGAGGCGGAGCTTTTCCTGAGCTCGTTGCAGACGCTCAGCGTCCACACCTTTAAGGCGATCGGCCTCAATTTCCCTTATACGTTGAAGCTCACGGCAGAAGCATCCGGAATCTATCAGGCTGAGCCCTTGACCGCCGGAGGAGGGTTGCGGCCGCTCTATCTGTCTGCGCTTACGGGGCAGGGTGAAGCGCCGGGATATATCGCCATTTCCAGCTCGGAGAATCTCCTGAACCAGGTGCGAAGTCTGAAAGGGGAAGCAGTGAAGAATCTCTCGGGTAAAACCAAAAAAACGGATGCGCCGCTTTTCTTCTTCCTCGAGGAAAACTCTCTGGAAAAATCGCGGCTTCTCTGGAATCAGGTGCGCGGCTCCCGCACTGCTTCCGGCGATGAAGCTCAGAGCCTGAGCAAGGCGCTCCCTTTCCCGCTGAGCCGCCTGGATTACGGAGCCCTTCCGGATTTCGAGGAGTGCGCCCGCTTTTTCTGCACGGCGACTCTTTTTTCGCTCACCGTCACGCCGCAGGGATTGGACGGAACCGTGCTCAAAGTTTTCCCCTAAATCTATGAATTACCGCCGTTATGCCGGAGGCTCCCCGCAAGATTGTTCACCTGGATGCCGATGCCTTTTTCGCATCGGTGGAGCAGGTGCTTGACCCGAGCCTGCGCGGCAAAGCGATTGCAGTCGGCGGTCTGGACCGGGGGATCGTCTGCTCGGCCTCTTATGAGGCGCGGCGGCTGGGAGTGCGTACTCCGATGCCCACGGCATTGGCCCGGAGGATTTGCCCCGAGCTCATCATGATTCCGGGCAGGCATGGTTTATATGGTGAATTTTCCCGGCGGATGTTTGAAATCATTCACGATTACACGCCCGAGATTGAACAATGCTCAATTGATGAGGGCTACTTCGACCTGAGCGGCCGCAAGGAGCCGATTGAAGAAATCGCAGGCGCAATCCGGGACCGCATCCGCACGACTCTCCAATTGCCGGTGAGTTTCGGGATGGGCACCAATAAACTCGTGACCCAGATCGCTTCCAAGCTCCATAAACCGGAGAGCTTCTGCGTGGTGCCTCCGGGCTCGGAAGCGATGTTCCTTTATCCGCTTTCCAATCGCTGGCTTCCCGGAGTCGGGGAAAAGACCGGTCAGGCTCTGGACCTTCTGGGCCTCTTCAAAGTGTATCATATTTTGCAGGCTTCGACGGAACTCCTGGAGCGGGCCGTGGGCAGCTATGCGCGCGAGCTCCGGCAGTATGCGGCCGGGATTGATGATCGGCCCGTGGTGAGTACCATCGACGAGCCGAAATCCTATGGCCAGCAGAGAACCTTTTCGAACGATTTATCGGATGCGGACGAAGTGGAGCTGCGTCTCAAACAGATGCTTGATCAATTGATGGTGAAAATTCGCGCCGACGGCAAGTTCGTCAAGACTGTGACAATCCGTGTCCGATACCCCGGCATGGAAGAGGCTCAGGGCTCGGAGAGTCTGCATGAGGCCTCCTGTGTGGCGTCTGATTTTTACCCGCTTCTGAAGGCGCTTCTGGCAAGGGTATGGGTGAAACCGCTTCCGCTTCGTATGGCCGGCGTCAAGCTCTCGAATGTATGTCCCCCCAGTTGCATTGAGAAGAAGCTGCCCTTTTTTTCCGAGGCGCCCGGCAGCATGGAATCCCGCATCCGTCTGGCAACGGCGGTGGACCTCCTTCATCAAAATATGGGCGACGAGGCAATCCGTCCTGCACGCGATCTTCTTCGGAAAAAAGAAAAGAGGGAGGATTAATCCATCCATCCCTCTTGCAGATTTTATCTTCGCCTCAAAACCGCTTTTTAGTTTCGGGCACGGAAGAGTCTCGCCTTCTGATCAAGCGTGACCCGGTAGGTATTGCCCTCGGTGGCGACGTCGGCCCAGAGGTCCTGTTCCGGATCATAGCTCTGGAGCGTGCCCGCGAAAGTGAGCTCCAAGTCTCCGGAAATCCAGGTATAGGAGAGAGTCGGAGTCAGCGCCCGGAAGGGAGCCAGAAACTGGGCTTCGATGGGCACTGTCGGCACCACATCCCCCATGGAGGGAGTGGCCCAGGCGACCGAGTAATTGCTGTCGTAGCCGTAATCGCATTGATAGCCCTCGAAATAGTAGGCCTTGCCCGCAGTGAGTTCGAAGGCTACGGATTTCTGGGTCGGGTATTTATTGTAAACCCGGCTTGTGGTGCAGTTATGTCCAACGACCACGCAAACCGGTTCAGCACTGAGATTCTCTGGGGTTGAATCGCTGCTCAGGTAAAACTGCCCGTCATTATCCGCCGAGACGTAGAAGTAATAGGTCCCGGTTTCGGGCGGCAGAATCAGCCCCCGGATGAGGGTCCCGAAATTGACCGCGCGATTGAGCGGAATTTCCAGATATTCTTCCAGAAGGCCGCGTTCGTCATAGGGGACGCTCTCGGCTATGCGGGCTTTTAATTGTGCCAGACTGGTCAGGTTATCGTAAAAGTAGGTTTGAACAAGATTCGCAGTCGGGCGGACTTCTACCAGGGCGGCTTCGCTTGTCACGCTCCCGATTTCATTGCGGACTTCTACCGTATAGGAGCCGGCGGCCTGGAGTGGAGCTGCGCTCAGGCTATAGACGGCATCGGTCGCACCCGCGATTTCCTCGCCTTCCTTAAACCACTGATAGGAGAGAGGAGGGGTTCCCAGTGCGGAAACGCTCAGGCTGAGCGGGTCGCCTTCATAGAGGTTTTGAGATGCGGGCTGGGTCACAATCCGTGGCGGCTTGGCCGGAGCGATATAGGCTTTGGTGTACTGGACTTCAATAGGCAGACTCGGCACCACATCGCCCATGGAAGGCGTGGCCCAGGCGATCGACAGATTGCTGGCGTAGCCGAAATCATAGTGATAAATCTCAAAATAATATTCGCTGCCGGCGCTGAGTTCAATGGCTGCCGATTTCTGTGTGGGGTATATATCGTATTTTCGGCTGGCTGAGGGATTGTTTCCATTGACGATGCAAGTCGGCTCCGCACTGAGATTCTCCGCTTTGGAATCACTGCTCAGGAAAAACTGTCCGTCATTATCGGCCGCAATATAGAAATAATAAGTTCCGGTTTCGGGTGCCACCAGGAGCCCTTGAATAAAGGTTCCATAGAAAGGAGCGCGGTTGGTCGGAATTTCCACAAACTCGGTGAGCGAGAGTACCTCGTCGGGCGTCTTTTCCTCCTGAACGAAAATCTTCACCCGGTCAAGGCTCCCCGGATTGGTGTAAAAATTTGCCGATATGGACTCCGCCGAAGACTGAGCGCAGAGTCCCAGGAATAGGCTTAAGAGAAATAACCGGCAAGCCGCCCTTTTCAGGAAAGCTCCCGAGAGTGCTTGAGCCAAAGTAGATTTAAAACAGTTATCCATAACCTTGGGCTCAACATAGCACAAACTGCCTCTTTTATGGAATGAAATCTTCTTTCCGGGATATATTAAACCGATGGCAACAGCGGGATATCTTTGACCATCACATAGTCATCCATAAAGAAGCCCCGGCCGACATCGACGCACTGGGTGCGATCTTTGCGGAAGCCCATCTTTTCATAGGCGGCAATCGGCTCCAGGTTGAAGCGGTTGACTGTGAGCCATATTTTGCCCAGACGACGCTTGCGGCAGAAAGCGACCAGAAAGTCTATTGCTGCCCGGGAGAGTTTTTTGCCCCGGAACGCCTTGCGCAAATAGATTTTGCTCAGGAAAAGCGAGTCGGGTTCCGGACGAATGGCCATATACCCGGCCGCCTGTCCGTCGTACTTTATGAAATAGTAGTGGACGCCTTGCTCGGTTATCTGCTGACGGATGGCCGTTTCGGATTGGAATTTCTCCAGCATATATTCCACCATATCGGCACCGATAATGGGCGGAAAATGTTGGCGCCAGATTTCCTGGGCCAGCTCAGCCAGAGCCGGTATCTCATCGGGTAAAACTTCTATGATCTTGATTTCATTCATGACCGTCCGCCCAAATATAACCAGACGCCCCGCCGGAGTCCAGGGGGAGATACACTTTATCCACCCTCGCACCCAACGGGTGCGCATTCTCCGGGTATGCGGAGCATACCAATCCCATAGCCAGGGGTCTGAAGACCCCTGGCTATGATCTGGCATCCCTAAGGGATGCTTGAGAATGTATGCTCCGCATACGATGGAGAAGGATATTTGGGTGGCATCCCTAAGGGATGCCATCTTTTCTAAACCCGTCGAATTCGACGGGTTTAAAATTGGGTTTTTTAAGTTCTTCTCACAAGCCAAGAAACTCGATAGTTTCGCGATTGCGCAACCATTTTCGGATCAAAGAGTTAATTCTATTGGAGGGCATATCTCTTGTTGTGTCCCTTTCTTGGTGTACAGATAAACACAACCATCAATAGGTGGTGGCTTGAGCTGTTTTTCCATCAACTGTCTAATGTCTTCGCTGTTTAACTGGTTGTCAGGGGCTTCTGTGGTGTTTCAATAAGCTTGTAATGGTGGGGTGGTGGATGGCAGACTTTTGCACAGAGAGGTTTTTTTGAAAAAAGTCATTTCAGTTATCGGTTTGGGATACGTCGGTTTGCCGCTTGCGGTTGCTTTCAGCCGGGTGGCACGCGTTGTCGCTTTTGATACGAACCAATCCAAAATCGAGCTCTACCTGCAAGGCTCTGACCCAACCGGAGAAGTGGGCCCGGCGGCCCTGAAGCAGGCACTCGATAGCGGCTCCATCCAATTCACCTGCCGGGAAGCCGACCTCAAAGACGCAAGTTTTCACATCGTTGCGGTTCCGACACCTCTCAAGGGCAACCAGACTCCGGACCTGAGCTTTCTGGAATCCGCCAGCGAAATCCTGGGTCGGAATCTCGGGCCGGGCTCCATCGTGGTTTATGAAAGCACGGTTTATCCCGGCTGCACGGAGGAGGTTTGCGGCACGATTCTGGAAAAAGCTTCCGGACTCAAATGCGGAGCCGATTTTCGGCTGGGATATTCGCCCGAGCGGATCAACCCCGGCGACCCGGTGCATCGCCTGGAAAACGTGGTCAAGATCGTCGCAGGACAGGATGAGGAAACCCTGGAAGAAGTGGCGCGTGTCTACGGGTTGGTTGTCGAAGCCGGCGTTTACCGCGCTCCCTCTATCCGTGTGGCGGAAGCGGCCAAGGTGATTGAGAACTCCCAGCGTGATATCAATATCGCTTTCGTGAATGAGCTGGCGAAAATTTTCAACAAGATGGGGATCGATACGCAGGAGGTCCTGAAAGCAGCCGGCACCAAGTGGAATTTTCTCCCCTTCAGCCCCGGTCTTGTTGGCGGTCATTGCATCGGCGTGGATCCCTACTATCTGGCTCAGCGTGCGCAGGAATACGGCTATTTTCCGGAGATTATTCTGGCGGGCCGGCGGTTGAACGACAGCATGGGCCAGTATATAGCGCGAGAGGTTGTGGGGCTCATGATCCGCAAAGGTCAGACGCTCCGCAAAGCACGAGTGCTCATCCTCGGCTTCACCTTCAAGGAGAATTGCCCCGATGTCCGCAATACGCGTGTGGTCGATATTTTGCGTGAACTGGAGCGGTTTGGTTTGGAGGCCGATATTTATGACCCTCTTGCCAGCCCCGAAGAAATCCGCAGGCAGTACGGTCTGGAGGTGCTCCCCGAGCTGGCAGCGCCCTCAGAGGGAGGCGAACTTTATGCGGCGGCGATTCTGGCCGTGGCGCATACGGAGCTTCTCCGGCGGGATTACCGCGCGCTCCTACAGGAAAACGGGGTCCTCTACGACGTCAAAGGAGTTCTGAAGACTCCGGTCGATGGACGGCTCTAGGCTTTCCCAATCCTCTTTTTATTTTTTCAAAGACGCCTTTTGCGAGGGGTCCTGGACAATTGAGGCCAGCCCGCCGGTACCTGTCTCACGGTAGAGATCGGGCAGATCATGGCCCGTCTGGCGCATGGCTTTAACCACATCGTCGAAAGAAACCCGGTGGCGTCCATCGGTCAAGAGGACATATTCGGCGCTGATAATCGCTTTGTTGGCTGCCAGCGCATTGCGCTCAATGCAGGGAATCTGGACAAGACCCATCACCGGATCGCAGGTCAGACCCAGAAAATGTTCCAGGCCTACCTCGGCCGCATATTCAATCTGGGTTTCTGTGCCGCCCATCAGCTGAGTTGCCGCGGCAGCCGCCATTGCGCAGGCCACGCCGATTTCTCCCTGGCATCCGACCTCGGCGCCCGAGATTGAGGCGTTGTGCTTGGCCGTATTACCGACGATTCCGGCCACAGCCAGAGCGTAATAAATTTCAGTATCCGGGCACTTGAGCTCTTCCTTCAAATATCGCAGGACAGCCGGTACGACACCGCAGGAGCCGCAGGTCGGAGCCGTCACAACGGTGCCTCCGGAGGCATTTTCCTCGGCCATCGCCAGCGCATAGGAAGAGATAATGCCGGTGCGGGCGATGCTCCGTCTCTGAGTCTTGGCTTTGAGATAAAAGGAGCGGGCTCTGCGGGAGAGCCGCAAGCCGCCGGGCAAAACCTCTTCGCAGGCCAAACCCTCTTTCATCGTCGCCTGCATTTGACTCCAGACTTCGGCCATGAAATCCCAGATTTCTTCTCCCTCATATTTAGGCGCGAGTTCCCACATTGGCCGGCCTTCCTGAGTCGACCAGTTGACCGCCTCCTGCAAGTTGGCCAGGGGGTAGATTTCAGGCGTCTCATAATGCGCATTCTCTTCACGCAAGGCGCCGCCGCCCACGCTGTAGACGATCCACTCCTCAAGGAGAGCTCCCTGCTCACTGAGCGCTTCAAATTTCATGCCGTTGGGGTGGTAGGGCAGGGTGATTTCCGGCTTCCAGAGAATCTCGGCCGGAGTCGGTGCAAGTGCTTCGAGGATGGCGCGCTCGGTCAGGTGGCCATGCCCGGTCGCGGCCAGGCTCCCGTAGAGGTTGACCCGGTATCTTTCTGCTTGAGGAGAACGCTGCTTAAAAATCCCGGCAGCCCGGTGAGGGGCCATCGTGTGGCTGCTGGAGGGTCCCCGGCCAATTCTGAAAAGTTCTCGGAGCGACTGCATTTTGTCTTTGTAGTGATGGTGGTATTGCGGAGGCTTTTTGCCGCTTGCGGGAGGATATCCCTTTGCGTGCAGAGTCTCAAAACTGCCTCTGTACTGTTGCGGGCTGATTCTAGCAGAATCTTTACCCGGAGCAAGAATGAATGAGCTCTTGCATGAAAGCGGTTATTTACTTTTCCGGACGTGGAGAGTATACTGGGCCCGAAGGTCACTTGAAGGCTATATATGAAGGCTAATATAAGAAAGAAATTTACAGCCGCCCTCGTTGCGGCATTTCTCATGACAACGATGACTCAGGTATATTCGGATGAAGGGATGTGGCTCTATGATGATCCACCTCTGGAACAAATAGAGGCCAAGTATGGTTTCCGCCCTGACGCACAGTGGCTGGAACATTTGCAGAAATCTTCGGTTCGTTTCAACAACGGCGGCTCGGGCTCTTTTATTTCTGAAGACGGGCTGGTGATTTCCAATCATCACGTCGGAGCCGGGGCGCTCGAGAAGCTTTCCACGCAGGAAAAGAATCTCCTGGCTGATGGATTTTATGCAGCCAGCAGGGCGCAAGAGCTCAAATGTCACGATCTGGAGCTCAATGTCCTGATGAGCATCGAGGATGTGACCGAGCGCGTCAATGCGGCGATCAAGCCCGAAATGAGCCCCGAAGAGGCGCTCAAGGCACGGCGCGAAGTGATGAGCCGTTTGGAGAAGGAGTCGCTTGAGGCCACCGGTCTGCGCAGCGATGTGGTGACGCTCTTCCAGGGCGGCAAGTATTCGCTCTATCGCTACAAACGCTATACGGATGTGCGGCTGGTTTTCGCGCCTGAATCGGATATCGGCTTCTTCGGAGGCGACCCCGATAACTTCGAGTATCCGCGCTACAATTTGGATATCAGCCTATTCCGGGTTTATGAAGAGGGTAAACCGGCCAAGGTGGAGCATTACCTGCGCTGGAGCACCACTGGCGTGAGCGATGGCGAGCTCATATTCGTTTCCGGGCATCCGGGCTCGACCTCGCGTCTGATTACTCAGGATGAACTCATTTTTGCCCGCGATGTCTCTCAGCCCTATGTGCTGGAGCGGCTTAATCGCCTGGAAGTGCTCTATATGGCCTGGGCAGAACGCAACGAGGAGAATGCACGCCGTGCGCATCAGGCGATCATGGGTGTGCAGAATTCGCGCAAGGCCATCAGCGGACGCTACGGCGGGCTGTTGGACCCGGATCTGCTCTCTGCCAAGGCCGCTGCGGAAGAGTCGCTCATCCGTTCCATGAAAGCCTCTCCGGAATTTCAGGGCTCAGTCGTTGCTTATGATGTGATCGCCGCTGCGCAAAAGGTCGTTGCCCGGAATTACACCGACTACCGGATGTGGGAAGGTGCTCAGGCCTTCAACACTTCCTATTTCGGTATTGCCCGCACTCTCCTGCGTCATGCAGAGGAAAAGGGCAAGCCCAATGGCGAACGGCTGCGTGAATTCCGCGATTCAAACAAGGTTTCGCTTGAGCTGGGCCTCTTTTCTGAAGCGCCCATCTATGAAGATTTTGAAATGCTGCGTCTCTGCGATGCGCTTAAATTCGTCATCGGTAAGCTTGGCTATGAGAACGAAATGGTTCAGAAAGTCCTGGCCGGCAAGTCTCCTGAGGCACGCGCGGCAGAGCTTATCCGGGGCACAAAACTGAAATCGGTCGATACCCGCAAGGCTCTTTATGAGATGAGCGCTGAGGAGATCGAGAAACAGAATGACCCGATGATTGAGCTGGCCCGGTTGGTGGATGCACAGGCCCGTTCCCTGCGCAAACTCTTCGAAGAGCAGGATGAGCTCACGCGGCAGGCTCACGATAAGATCGCCAAAGCCCGTTTCGCTCTGGTCAAGGAGCACACCTACCCGGATGCCACCTTTACGCTTCGTTTATCCTATGGCACCGCGCTGGGCTATGAAGAGGCAGGCCAGAAGATACCGTTCCAGACCACGGTCGGGGAAATGTATGCTCATGCCGTGGCTCACAAGCATCAGCCGCCCTTCAAATTGCCTGAATCGTGGATGAAAGCTCAGGAGAAAGTGGACCCCTCGACTCCTTGTAATTTCGTTTCCACGGCCGATATTATTGGCGGCAACTCCGGCAGCCCGACCGTCAACCGTGCTGGCGAATTTGTCGGGATTATCTTCGACGGCAATATCCCCTCGCTGGTTTGGGATTATGCCTATTCTTCCAAGCAGGGCAGGGCGACCTCCGTCAACAGCCAGTTCATCATGGAGGCGTTCAAAAAGGTTTACGGAGCGGACGAGCTGGCCCGCGAAATTGAGAAAGGGAAGATCTAAAGAGAGAACAATCTCCTGAACCGTTTTTAATATGAGTCAAGGCGATACTAATTATATCAAGGAAGATCCTTGGAGAATTCTGAGGATTATGTCCGATTTCGTGGATGCTTTTGAATCCCTGGCCCCTCTGGGCAAGGCGGTGAGCATCTTCGGCTCAGCCAGAACCTCCCCCAAACATCCGGCTTACAAGAAAGCGCACAAAATAGGTACGCTTCTTACTAAGGCGGGTTTTGCGGTCATCACGGGCGGCGGCCCGGGCATTATGGAAGCGGGCAACCGCGGCGCTCATGAAGCCGGCGGACGCTCGGTCGGCCTCAATATCATGCTCCCTTTCGAGCAGAAGACCAATCCCTACGTCAATTTCCCGGTGCCTTTCCGTTATTTCTTCGCGCGTAAGACCTGTTTCGTCAAATACAGCACGGCTTTTGTCTTCATGCCCGGTGGCTTCGGCACCCTGGATGAACTCAGCGAGCTCCTGACACTGGTCCAGACCAAGCGCGTGCCGCTCATCCCGCTGATCTTCTTCGACTCCAAGTTCTGGGGTGGTTTCATGCAGTGGATAAAGGATTCGGTGCTGGCCGAAGGCTATATTTCTGCCGATGATATGAACCTGTTCCATATCACCGACGACCCGAAAGAGGTCGTCCAGATCATCCTGGACCACCTCCGCAAAACGGATACGCCCTTCATGCCCAACAAATGGCTGGGCTAACATAAGCTATGTGGGAGCATACCCGCATCCCCTTGGATGCACCTTCCGGAGGTATGCTCCCCATATCTCTTCCTTGAGCATACCGGCATCACCATCCCCGGTTAGCAAAATCTCCCCGAGTTTAGACGCACCTTCCAAAAGGGCGCACATCTAAAACCTCCCTGACTTTTTTCTGCAATAAAATTCTGTTTTCGACTAAAACAATTATGAAGATTTTTATTACATGGGGGGGGCTCCGGGTTGGACGACTCCCAGATGGGGAGGATTTGAAACCCGGTTTTGTAAACCTGAAGAGTAGAGGTTGGGGGCATTTTATGGACCTAATATTTCCCGATTCGGTTTAATGTATTTTTAAATAATTTAATTGACTTAATGGCTGTTTTAAGATACGCTTACTTACAGTGAGTGAATCTATTTTTTGGGCGGGGAAAAGCGAGTGCCTGCGCGAAGAATCAGCATTCTGCTTCTTCGCAGCGTGAGTCGACTGGTGCCTGCTGGCTTGTGTTTCCATCAAACATTGTGCAACTGATTTTGAACTGGACGATATACTGTTATGAATAATTCTTTTACACAGGGGAACCTGAAATACAGCATTCTTACTGAAGACCCGGCTTCCAAAACAGGAACCGTTTCTGTCAGTCGGAACAGGGGAGATCCCAAGGATCGCATTGGAACTACTCTGAACATTCCTTCATCGATAGAACATAATGGAATTATTTACACCATAACTCACGTTGAGAGTGAGGCCTTTTATGGCTGCGCGAGCCTTACATGCATCATGATTCCGGGAAGTGTCACCAGTATTGGCTGGCGCGCATTTAGGGGCTGCGCGAGCCTGACCAGTATCACGATTCCGGAGGGTGTTACCAAGATTAATGATAGGGCATTTTCGGAGTGCTCAAACCTCACCAGCATTGACGTTGAGCAAGAAAACGAAAATTATAGGAGCGTGGATGGTGTGCTTTTTACAAAGGATATGACAACACTGGTAGCTTGTCCACGCGGGAAAAAGGGTGAAAAGTATACAATTCCGGAGGGTGTCACCAGGATTGGCAACGGAGCATTTCAGGGATGTAACGGCTTGGCCGGCATCACGATTCCCAATAGTCTCACCAGTATTGGTGATGTAGCTTTTGATGGCTGCAGGAGCTTGGCCTGCGTTACGATTCCGGAAGGTGTTACCCGTATTGGAATAAGGGCGTTTGATGGCTGCGAGAATTTAAAAGATGTATATTTCAAGGGAACTCCTCTTGAAATGAACAATGGTACTTTTGAAAAAGATACGTTATTTCATTACATTGAGGGAACTCCCGGTTGGACGACCCCCAGATGGAGAGGTTTTAAGACCGAGATTTGGAAACCTGAAGAGTAGAGGTTGGAGCCATTTTATGGGCCCAACATCTTCCGGAGCGGCTCCACCGATGGGGCGATTGAAAGTCTTCTGAACATCGTTACCGGGGGGATTCATTCCCCCTGGGTAACGAATCCTCAACAACTTAAAATGCGGCTCGGTGGCGCGCATTAGCGAAACCTCGTCCATCCTGATTTGGACGAATGTGTTATCCCTCACGCTGAGGCAGATGTTTTCGCGTCTGCTCCATTCTTTCAGAAGGCTTTGCTGAGATGTTGCGTTGGCTTGTAATTTAGTGTACCGTTTGCGGAGGCTGGACGGGGCTTCCGACCAGTCTTTGGAATAGTGAAAACGGAAAGCAATATGATAAAGGATAGGAACGAGATCAGTAATTTTTTGGTGCCCATGGTTGTGGAACAAACCGGACGCGGGGAACGCGGCTACGATATTTACTCCCGGCTTCTGGTGGACCGCATTGTGTTTCTGGGAACTCCGGTGGATGACCAGATCGCAAACCTGATCATTGCACAGTTACTGTTCTTGCAAATGACCGATCCTAAGAAAGATATCCATCTTTATATCAACTCTCCGGGCGGAAGCGTTTCGGCCGGTCTGGCAATCTACGACACCATGCAGTTCCTCTCCTGCGACGTCAATACCTACTGCATCGGTATGGCAGCCAGCATGGGAGCCGTTCTCTTGAGCGGCGGCACCAAGGGAAAACGCTTTGCCTTGCCCAATTCCACCGTCATGATTCATCAGGTCCTGGGCGGCTCCGAGGGTCAGGCCTCCGATGTCGTTATCCGCACCAATTACATGGTCCGGCTGAAAAAGAGAATTCACCGGATATTGGCCGAGCATACCGGCAAGACGGTGGCGCAGATCAAAAAGGATTGCGACCGCGATAATTTCATGCTGGCCGAAGAAGCCTGTAAATACGGCCTGGTGGATGAAGTCGTGAAAGCCCGGAAAGATATCCCCCTGATTCAAGGTCAGAGCATCGACACCACGGAGAGCAGCCCGAAGAAGAAGTAGCCCATGGCAAAACAACATCATTTACGTTGTGAATTCTGCGGTCGGGAAGCGTCCTCAACTCTGAAGGTTCTCCAGGGAGGCAATTCGAGCATCTGCAAAGAATGCGCGATGGTGATTTCCAATATCTTCAGCGGTAATTCTTCCTCGCTCGGTCCTGTGACCGGAGATTCGGCGCCCGAGCTAACAAAAGTCCCTACCCCGAGCGAGATTAAGGCCACTCTGGATGGTTACTGCATCGGCCAGGAGGATGCCAAGCGCACCCTCTCTGTAGCCGTTCATAATCATTACAAGCGAATCCTCTGCGAGCGCAAAGGCTCGAAATATGCGGATAAACTCTCTGAGACGCTTTCCAACGTAGAGCTGGAGAAGACGAACGTCCTTCTGATCGGCCCGACCGGTTCGGGCAAAACGCTTTTAGCCAAGACCCTGGCCCGTGTCCTGAACGTTCCTTTCGCCATATCCGATGCCACCACCGTGACCGAGGCCGGTTACGTGGGTGAAGATGTGGAGAATATCGTTTTGCGGCTGGTTCAGAACGCCGATTACAATATCGAGCGTGCGCAGATCGGTATCATCTACATTGATGAGATCGATAAAATCGCCCGCAAGACCGAGAACGTCTCCATTACCCGCGACGTTTCGGGCGAGGGTGTCCAGCAGGCTTTGCTCAAAATACTGGAGGGGACCATCTGCAACGTGCCTCCTCAGGGCGGCCGCAAGCATCCGCATCAGGAGCTCCTGCAGGTCGATACCCGCAATATCCTCTTTATCTGCGGAGGCGCCTTCGTGGGGCTGGATAAGATTATTCAGCGCCGTGTGGGTACCCGCTCCATGGGCTTTACCAATAAAAGCGCCGAGAATTCGCACGAAGAAAAGCAGTCTCTTTCTCTCTTTAAACAGGTTGAGCCCGAAGACCTCGTTACTTTCGGTTTTATCCCGGAGTTCGTCGGCCGGTTGCCGATGGTGACCCTCCTGGAGGAGCTCACCGTGGAACAGATGGTCGAGGTCATGACCACAACGCGCAACGCGCTGACCCTGCAATACCAAAAGCTTTTTGCCATGGATGGATTCTCTCTGAGGTTTACCCCCGAATCCCTCAAGACGCTGGCTGCTCAGGCCATTGAGAAAGGCACCGGAGTGCGGGCTCTGCGCGGCCTGATGGAGCGGCTCATGATGAATACGATGTATGAGCTCTCCAGCCTCCCCGAGGGTGCCACCGTCATGATCACTTCCGACGTGGTGCGCGGGAAAGAGAAACCGGTTTTGATCAAAAAGAAGAAGGGTAAAACAGGAACTGAAGAATGAGCTCGCCAAAAGGACCGTCCCGGTTTGTCGCTGAACATGTCCGGAGCATTCCCTATTCGGGAATTCGTGATTTTTTCGATATCGTTCAAGGTGTGCCTGACGTGATTTCTCTGGGGATTGGCGAGCCGGATTTCGTCACTCCCTGGCGCATCCGCGAGGCCGCTATTTACAGCCTTGAGAGCGGCCACACCTCCTACACCGCCAACCTGGGTATGCCGCGTCTGCGCGAAGAGATCAGCGCCTATGTCGCGGCCAATTATCACGTCAATTACAATCCCAAAAATGAAGTGCTGGTCACCGTCGGAGTGAGCCAGGCACTGGACCTGGCGCTGCGGGCGACGATCAATCCCGGCGACGAGTTCCTTTATCATGAGCCCTGCTACGTCAGTTATGCACCGAGCATCAACCTGGTGCATGGGCAGCCGCACCAGATTCACTGCTCGGTCCAGAGCAAGTTTGCCGTGACTCCGCAGGCTTTGGAAGACGCGCTGACCGACAATATCCGGGCCATTATCCTGAATTTCCCGACGAATCCCACCGGCGGCACGATGAGCCGCGAAGAGCTCGAGGCCGTCGCCAAGATTATTCAGAAGCGCGATATTCTGGTCATTACCGATGAGGTTTACTCGGAGCTGACCTTCGAGGGTGAGCATACGAGCATCGCCTCTCTGCCGGGGATGAAGGAGCGGACTCTCTTTTTGCACGGATTTTCCAAGGCTTTCGCCATGACCGGCTTCCGTATCGGTTATGCCTGCGGTCCTGCTGAGCTGATCGAGGCGATGATGAAGATCCATCAGTATTCCATGCTCTGTGCCGGGACGGCTTCCCAGGAGGCCGCCATTGAGGCTTTGCGTCACGGCCGGCCCGATACCCTCGAGATGCGCGATCAATATAAGCTTCGGCGTAATTACATCGTGGGTGCTTTGAATTCGATGGGCCTGAGCTGCCACATGCCGCGCGGCTCCTTCTATGCTTTCCCGTCAATCGCTTCCACCGGGCTTTCCTCCAAAGAATTCGCCGGACGGCTGGTGAATGAAAAGAAAGTGGCCTGCATTCCGGGCAATGCGTTCGGCCCCAGCGGTGAGGGATTCCTCCGCTGCTGTTTTGCCACGAGTCTGGATAAAATCGAAATCGCCATGGAAAGGATGGCGAAGTTCGTCTCCGAGGTTCGGGACGGAAGGAATAAGTAAAACGACGGGCCCTGGGCGAAATCTGAAAAATACCTCTTCATTTGTCGGCACTTCTCACCCATATTCAACATTATTGCCTGCAGGACGGCCCGGGCATCCGCACGACGGTGTTTTTCAAAGGCTGCCCTCTGCAATGCCGGTGGTGCCATAATCCGGAGGCGATTTCTCCGAAGCCCGAAGTTCTCCTGAGCGAGGCCAAATGCATCCGGTGCGGCGAGTGCTTTAAACCCTGTTCGCATCAAACCTCCTCGAATCTTTCACGTGCACGCTGTCCCGAGTGCCGTTACAACTGCCCGACTCTGGCGCGGCAGATTTCGGGCACCCGCTACACGGTGGAGGCTCTCCTGAAAGAGCTTCTCCGAGACCGCCTCTTTTATGAAGAAAGCCGCGGGGGTGTGACTCTCTCCGGAGGCGAGCCGCTCTTGCAAGCCGACTTTTTGAGGAAACTCCTGCCCGGGCTCAAACGCGAGGAAATCTCGGTGGCGCTTGATACCTGCGGATTTGCGCCCGAAGAAGTTTTTCTGGAAATCGCTCTTCAATGCTCTCTGATTCTTTTTGACCTGAAAATGGTCTCGCCCGAGCTTCATCTCCAATATACGGGCCGCTCCAATGAGCTCATCCTGCAAAACCTCGAGAGCCTTACCCGAAGAGCGGATGCGCCCCGGCTCTGGCTGCGGATTCCCGTTATCCCCGGGGTGAATGATTCTGAAACCGAACTTGAAGCCATGCTCAGGAGGCTAGAATCTCTCGGCGGCATTGAGCAAATTCATTTACTGCCCTATCACAAAATTGGTTTGGAGAAATATGCCCGGCTGGGCCGCCGTTCTCCTCTGGAGGACCTGGAAGCTCCCTCCGCTGCTTCGATGGAGAGGCTTCTTGAGCGTTTCAAAGAGGTTCACCCGCGCGTAAAAATCGGAGGCTAGAAAAATGGGAAGCGCCCCGGAAAGCGAAATGAAAATGGAAAAAGAAAAACTGAAAATAGCCCTGATCTCTCTGGGTTGTGCCAAGAATCTGGTTGATTCAGAGGTGATTCTGGGGAGCCTTTTGCAGCATGACATGGCGCTGACGACCGATACCGCCGATGCCGACGTCCTCCTGATCAATACCTGCTCATTTATCGAATCGGCCCAGGAGGAGAGCATCAGCGTGATTCTGGAAGCGGGTCAGCGCACGGTTCCCGGGCAGGAACGCGAGTACCCGGAGCAGGCGATCGTGGTGACCGGCTGCCTGCCGCAGCGCTTTGCAAACGATTTACCGGCGTTGATGCCCGAGGTCGATGCCTTCATGGGGGTGGATCAATTGGAAGAAGCTCCCAAAATTATCCGCCAGGCGATTGCACGCCGCAAAGAGGTTCTGAAGATTTACGCCCAGCATTCCAACCCGCGCAAAGCCCCGACTCTGCCGCCGCCTTCCATCAAAGTGACCCGCCGCCCAGTCTATATTCATTCGGCCAAAACGCCGCGGCTGGGGCTCACTCCCAAGCATTTTACCTATCTCAAAATCGCTGAGGGCTGCAATCACTCCTGAAGAACAAGACCGGGCCGGCCTGATCGCCTATCTCTTGCGAAAAGTGAGCGCTTTGCGCGGCGATTTCTGGGTCCGACTGCTCTATACGCACCCGGCCCATTGGAGCCCGGAGCTCATCGAAGCGATGGCACGGGCCAAAAAAGCGGTCAAATATGTCGATATCCCCCTCCAGCATATCCATCCGGTCATGCTCGAGAGGATGGGTCGCCGGACTCCGGAAAAGGCAATCCGCAAGCTCCTGGAGGAGATTCGCCGGGGGATTCCCGGGGTCACGCTGCGAACCACTTTCATTGTCGGCTTCCCGGGCGAAACCGATGAATATTTCCAGAGCCTCCTTGATTTTGTGGCCGAGCAGCGCTTCCAGAAGGTCGGCGCATTTATCTATTCGGCCCAGGAAGGCACCCGGGCCGGCGTCATGACCAGCACCGTCCCCGAAGCGCTCAAGCGTAAACGGCTGGAGCGACTGATGCGGTTGCAGCGCGATATTTCCCTCAAGGCCCATCAGGAAGAGGTCGGCAGCCTCCAGCGGGTCTTGATCGAGCGTCGTCTTACCGAGACTGAGGCGGCCGGCATTGAGGTCGTCACCGGAGAATCAGGCCAGACCCGCGGCAGTACCGGGCGGCTCCTTTCGCTGGATAGCTCCTACTGGGTGGCTCGCGGTGCAGGCGATGCACCCGATGTGGATGGCAGAATCTACGTGAAGCACAGCGACTCCTTGCAAGCCGGAGAATTCGCCCGGGTGCGAATCACCGATTGCCGGGAGTATGATCTTCTGGGCGAATGCGTTGAGTCGTAATAAAGGGGAGTAGTTTCGGAAAAATAGTTGAAAAGTTCAGAGCAAAAAGAATCACCCGCACTTTCGCACGGGTGACCTTGTTTGAACTGATATAACTATTATGATGACTTGTATTAACTATGCAAAGCTACTACAACTGCAGCTATTCACGACTAAAACTAACTACTTGTCTTTTTTCTGATCCTTGCTGCTTAACTTTAGTACATAAAGAGCAAGGTTTTCGATTTCTTCCTTTTTGAGCTTCTCTTTAAGGGGTTTCATAATATTTTTATCCCTTTTGGAGAGCCCTTTAGAAATAATCTCCATCAACTCCTCACGATTATCTCCAAATTTTCTCTGGATCTTCTCAGAGGTCAGGTCTGCTGCATTGACCTTTCGGGCTATGGTCGTGCGGGCTTTAGCATCCTCACCATGACAGAAGGCGCAATATTTATCCCAGATGATCTTGGCTTTCTTCTCATCCAATTCGGCTGCCCGTGCATCCATCACCCCGAGGGTGAGAGCCAAGGCACAAATTGCGGTTATAAATGTAAACTTCATCTGTCGTACTTCTATTACCTACACACCTTAGACCAAAAGGCCGCTGAGAGACTCTCAACGACGAACAGGATAACGAACACAAAACCCTCTTCGTCAGCAGACCTAGCCGTTCGACAAAGAACCTGGCCGCACAGCTATAACCTTAGACGCACCGAAAAGAGTTTTATTCAAAGAAAACAGAAAATTATTTAAAAGGACGAATTGGCTTCCGCTTCTTTCTCTTCTTCTTCGGTCAGCGGTTCCTCCGGGACGATGCTCCCGGCCTGTTTGGCCAGCGATTTCAGCAGGTGATAATCTTTCCGGTTTTCTGCCGGGTCAAACTTGTAATCCAGCTCTTCCTGAGCGAAATATTGCCGCCGCTTTTCCAGGTCCGGCCGCAATTGTTTGTCCCGTGTGGCGACGTAAATGGCTGCCAGCGATTGTTTATCGGTAATCTCGACTCCCTGTGAAGTTACCTGGTAGGCGACATCATAGGTGCCGTCGGCATCAATGCGGAAAACTTCCAGCGGAGATTTCAGGAAAAGCGGCAGCGAGAATTCAAACTTGGAATCCCGTGGGCGGCGGAATTCAAAAGTGCGTCCGCTACGGTTTAATTCATAATCCAGGTCCAGAGCGCAGAGCAGAGCCCCCCGCGGGCAGATAATGGAAGAGAGCTCCCAATCGGGCCGAGGTTTTTCTCCCTCAATGAGTTGGACGCGGTTCTGCCAGGAATCCCCGTAGAGGAAAAAAATCTCGAGAGTCAGGGCTTCCCGGTTCACTTTCCGGATGGGAGTGATCAGGTCCCGGTATTGAACCAGCGAACCGATATTGAGATTGAACCAGTTGAGGGAAGAGACCCGTGCGCCGAGAGCCTGCCAGGCCAGGTAGCGCAGCTCTTCAGGGGTGGGGGCCAGGCGCCTACGTTCACCGGCACTGCTCCAGCCGTCAAAGGGTCCCTGGACCCAGGCGGCGATGGAGAGCGGGCGGCTGTTATCGCGCAGGTTGCGGGTGAGGACGCCCATGGTTTCCAGCGGAGCGGCCCAGGAGATCGGTTTATCCCAGCGGGTGTAATGATCCCAGCTTTCAAAGAGGTTGGGAATCGCCAGCCGGGAGGTGTTGAAATGGGGATAATCGGAAATGCCTGCATAGTGGCGCCAGCTCCAGGGATCGGTCAAAATCAGTGCGGTGGGAATCCGGAATCCCCCGTAAACGCGCAGTAAATCCAGTGAATCCTGCGGAGAGCAATGGTTGATCTCATCCTGCACATTGCCCAGAGATTCAGCGGCATGGAACTTGGGCAGGGTCGAATCGGTATCATACTGCGGCAGCGGCTGAGCCGTCCCCATGAATTTAAGCGGGTAGAGAGAGTAGAGGCCGCCTGCATTTGTCTGGTCGGTGTAGCCGGGGACATTCTGGATATTAGCCGTATTGATATGGAGGAATTTAAGTGTCTTGAGCCAGGTTTCGGAGGTCAGGATATTGGAGCCATTCTCCATCGAGGCCGAAATCCAACCCGCGCCAATATCGAAGGATTCGCGCCGGACCCGGAGCTGTTCCCAGAGCTGGAGCGTCTCGGCGCTGTTATCCGAGTTTACCAGGGCGATCTCGATCACGGCCGTGGTCAGCTTGAGATGGCTGGGAGGGGAGACGATGGCCGCCATTTTCTGGCCCGGCTGCAGAACTCCGCTGGCCGGGTAGGTGGAAATCCGCTCCAGTTTCGCAATCTCCTTGAGCAGGCGGAAAGAGCTCTTCAGGTAAGGCTGATAAATATGTACGGAAGAGACTTTCCAGTTCTTTTGGGAGAGGTTTTCCAGATAGAAGACCAGAGAATCGGGCCGGAGCGAGTTGCGGTCGCCGGAAAGAAAACAGAGGGAGGATATCCGCGCCTCGGTCTTGGGCAGCTTGACATCGAGGGTATTCTTGCGCGCATTGATCCAGTCGGTAAACTCCATCGTGAGGGAGCTTTCGGGTGCTACCCAGTCGGGCGAGAGCGAGTTGAATGAGAAAACGCTCAGCGCACCCGGCGTCAGGGAGGTATCGCCCTCGGGCCAATCGGCCGGCGTGTCTTCCCAGGCCCAGACCTTGTTGAAAACATAGCGCTTGGGCTCGTTGCCATTGATCTGCAGGACGTTGATGTTGACGGTATCTTCAGGCTTATTGGAATCCGGGTTGGCGGCGTTGCGCACGAAAATCTGAACCCTTCCGCCTGGGGGCTGATCGGCCTGACCCACAAATTCAATTCCCTGGGGATGCTCATGCGGGCTCACCGTGACGCCGACCACTTTGAGCGGAAAAGCGGGCTCTGCTGGAGCTGTCGGAGCTGGGGCCGGGGCTTTTTCCTGAGCATGGAGAGCCTGCCCGGGAAAGAGCAGTGAGTAGAAAATGGCGGAAAAGAGAAAAGGGCGTGCCCTTCGCAAAAACCGATGGAAACGGCTTCGGTTTTCCTCCGTGAAGCTCAATCGCGCGTCAGATTTTTGAACGGAATGGGCTCTTCTTTCCATGACTCCTCTCTTCCTCTTCTCTGGCTAGGGAAGCTGAACTTCCAGAGGAACCGGGCTCACGGGGCACTCCTCGAAAAACGGCACCAGGGTCACTTTTTTACCCTTCAACTCGGCAGGAACCTGCCACCACCAGCCCAGGAAATCTTGAGTAAATTGGTGTGAACCAACGGGTTTACCTTCGCAAAGTATTTCGACTCTCGGGCCCTTGAGGGGCTCCATGCTGCGGGTTTTGGGCTGATAGACGGAGAAATCCGAATACGTCTCGCCCTTGTTCCCCACGACGTTGATGTAAATCTGTACCGTGCTGCCCAAGGTCGAATCATTGGGGTGATAGGCATCCAGAGTCAGCTTGATCGGTTCGCCCCAGGCGGCCTGGAAGCTTCCCTCTTTCGGGATGGTAAAAGAGACCGATTCCCTCGTGGTAAAACTGCTCAGCGGAAAGTGAGCGATCTGGCGGTCCGCATCCTGCGAGCGCAACGCGAACTGGCTCAGGATATAATCTCCTGCCGGCAGCTGCACTTTGGGGGTGTTTCCGTCCAGGGTGATCAACTGCCATTTGCCGTCCCCGTTGATTGTGCCCGTCGTGGCGGTCGGCGTCTCGTACCCGGTTTTGAGGGCTACCTGGGTCCGCTTATCGGCCGAGTGCGCGCTTTCATAGAAGCCGGTGGGCAGCGTTTCCTCTACAGGGGTGACGCTGAACGAGTTCAGGTCCGGGGCGATCTGCCAGGTGTAGAGCTTTTCCTTGAGATGAATATATTTTCCGTAAGCCTCGCATTCATTCAGGGGGAGCTCGCAGTCGAAACTGCCGTTATTATTGTAGTCGCGAAGCACGAAATCCGAGGGGAAAAATTCAATCGAGCTGACCTTCTTGGCATTATCGAAATAGAGATCATCATTGAGCACCTCCCGGTGGGAGACATCCTGGGAGAAGGCGAAGTCGCAATAAGCATCCTTGAAAGCGACCCGCTGCAGGACGGGCGGAACATCCAGAGTCCCCTCCAGTGCCCAGCCGCTGCGTATGGCAGCGAAACCGACAAAATCGATGAATTTGCCCGTAGTCGGGTTCATGTAGCTGCGGGGTGCGCTGAGGAAACCGGCCTCCAGGTACATGAGCGGCTCAATAATGGAGTCCTTTGGCAGCGTCCCTTCGGGCAGCGGAAGCGTGAAAGGACCAAAGAATTTGCGATACCGGGCGATCTGATTGTCTCTCAAAACGGGATCATCGGTGAGGTCTCCATTGCCGTTGAGGTCCAGAATGGCGGTGTCATAACCTTCACCCAGCGATTTCTCGGTGAGGCGCATGATCATGACCGGCTGGCCCCAGGTCGCCATCGTCGGCGGGGTAGGGAAGTTATCCCCCAGGACGAGCGGACGCTCTGCCGAAAAGAGCCGTGCATAGAGCTTTTTGGAAACGGCGGGCGGTTCTTTTTTGACTTCAGCCGGCTTGGTTTCCGAGAGAATCACCACGGTGCAGTAGCCTTCAGGGCTGTAGAAAGCGGTGCGCGCATCGAGTTTCTTGAAATGAAGCGGAAAAGTATTCGTAGCCCCTGAGACAGGCAGAGCTGCCCAGAAGAGGGCTAGTAAGCCCCATAAACATCCAATCTTTTTCATAGATAGCAGTATTTCCCGTGTTTGAGTCCGATTTCGGCATTCACCCGAGTGAGGATATCCTCTCACGGAACCCCCCCCGTGTCGAGCCGCAATGATCACGTGTGTTTTAACCGCAGATGACGCAGATTTGCACAGAAAAAGAAGACGACTCTGCAGAGGATTCGTGCCCAGAGGTCTTCATGTCCATCTACCTCTAAGCCCGTGGGGGCTCCACACCCAGAGGTCTCCGTGCCCGGCGGGCGCACACTTCTTCCCACTGCACCCCTTCCGGGGTGCAGCAAATTTGAGGTCTGCGGAATTGTTATCGGTGAGGCGTTCCGCAAAATACCCCTTCGTATCCGTATCCTTCCGCATCCGCCAGGATGCGCATTCTTGAGGTATGCGGAGCATACCCATCCCCCTAGCCCGGGGTCGCAGACCCCGGGTACCATCCACCCCCACATTCTTCTACGACCCCGTAGGGGTCGCATCCACCCATCCCATAAACCAATCTGCGCCCATCTGCGTTATCTGCGGTTCTCGGTTCTTCTTTGTTCGTGCCCTTCTATCTCAACACCCATCCCATTGCCCGGGATTTCTCCCTGTCGGGATTCGTGCCTGTCGGTCTACACGCCCATCTGTCTCCGTGCCCATTTATTCCGTGCCCGGAGGGCGCACGCCTCGGAGAGGCGAATGTGCATAACCGTAGGTGCGGCTCCCGTAGGGAGACGTACCTACGGAGAATACCGCCCACCCACGTCCCCGCCTGAAGGGCGGTACTTTTAAAGGGATAGCGGCATGGAATCAAACTCTGATTCTTCCGCCTGCGGAGCAAAGAGAGGCAGTTGCGCTCTTTCATAGTATCCGCATAGCTCTGCAATCATGGCATCCAGGGTGGACTTCTCACCTACAAATAGACTCAAAGCCGCACAGGCGCCATTTACAACCCCGCAGAGTGAGCCTTGGCCTCCCAGACCTCCGCGGCCATATTGGGCAAACCAAAAGGGAAATTGGAATATGGCTTTGCTCAAAGGTGGATTTGTGTGAGCGGTTGCCCGGGCCATGGAAATGCAAATGGCTTTGAAGGAGGCATACATGCAGCCGCCTTGCGAGTAGTGCTCATAAGCAGAGGCGGCCACCTCTTGCGGGTTGAGTGTGACCGGCTTCCATTCCGGAGGAGAAGATTCGTCCCCGGCTACCGGAGATGGAGCGGCGGCCCGAGAGGTAAACCTGCCCAGCAGGAAAGCTCCGGCCGTAATACCGGCTGCCCGCAAAGCTTTCCTGCGTGATAGTTGAGTATCCTTTTCTTTACCTTTACTCATCCGATACTCGTGAGGTTGCCCTTTTCTGAGGAATGTTTTAACCGCATATTGCGCAGATTTGCACAGATTATTTGAAAGGGAGAACCGGATGCGATCATATTTTCCTGGCGTGAATCATTTTCTTCTCCACCCCGTAGGCGGCGCATCCGCCACCTTCACTCACTCAGGATTTTTAGACTGATTTTCGGGTTCACTATCAGTCGAATCACTTTTTTCTATTATTGATTGAGCATTAGTAAAAATTTTATGTGCATATTGATGGGCTTGCATATCGAATTCAAATTTATTATTTCTTTGATATTCAAAATAATTTTTATAAATTGCATTCTCTTCTTCTTGTGATAAATTCAGGAACCGTATCGCTGTACTAAGTTTCCCAAGATCAGCTAAAAATGTATCTCCTCCAGTATATATTTCTCTTTGAGGATAAAAAGGGATTATGTCTGAAAAATCCATTATTTTATTAAGATATATCCAATCATTTTTATTTGTAGAAGCTGTTAAAAAAATAAGTTCTATATAAGGATGCCATAATACTGTTTCTTTTGAAAATGGGAAAATTCGTAAACAGTCCTTATAATAAGATGATGTTCTATCCACCCATCTTTCTAATCTGCAATTAAAAACTGCGAATAAGTATCCAATAATAAAGCTTAATATTACTAATATAAATTTTTTATAATTATTTTTTATCATAAAAATCATCTTATTTTAATTGCTTAAAATTGTTTTATTTTAAGCCAATCTTTATATGTCTTTTTAATATTCTTTTGATCACAGCTTCTTCCCAAAGATTCATAAAATTGAGCAATTTCTAAACTCTTGATGAGTGGTTTGAGCGCTTTACCTACTTCCAAATCATTTTTATCTTTTGTATTAAAATAATAATGTGTCATCTCGTGTATAAATATCGCCTTCTGATCAATAAAATTATCTCTGAAAAAAAATGGGCAAAAATGAATATCATCATCTATTATTCCATATTTAATCCAGTTTTTATTTACATAACCCTTAGTATCAGAATCGCAATTACATTCACATTCAACTTCATATTCATTTTTATTAAAATGAATGGAAATTAAATCTATTTTCTTTTTAAATTCTTCATTGAAAGAACGGATCTCTTCTTTATTTTCTTTAGTCAGATTTTTGAATTCTTCACCATAAAAAAAGTTTTCATAATTAAAATTGTCCAGAGATTTAAAAAATTTAGACCACTCTGCTAGACATTTTTTAGCCCCTTCTTCAGTGTTTCTCAGCAATTCCAATTGATCTTCAGCACAATCATGAGAATGAGACCACATCCCCAACCGATCCCACCTATTGACCGGATCATTATTAACAAACCCATAAAGATTGAGGCCGCCTTGCTCTTCGATGGGGTCGCGGGAGAGCCATCTGCCGAGGGCGGGGGAATAGTAGCGGTAGCCGTAATAAACTAAATCCGTTTCTGAATCAGTGTATTTGGTAGAGAACTGGAAGGGGTTGACACTCGCCATATCGCCCACCGAGCAGAAAACTTCCCCAAAGGGCCCGTACTCATATTTTGCCGAGATATTCCCGTTGGCGGCATTGACCAGCCCCATCACGTTCCCATTGAGATCATACGCCGGGAAATGGACTCCGCCGCTTCCCGCGTTCACCATCAGCAGCCCTCCGACACCCCCGGCTCCCTGCATACTCCCACTGGCATCCAATCCCCACGTATACGCGCGCACCAGTGCATTATTCCCATCCAGCTCAGCTATCAGGTTCCAACCATCGTAGAGGAACTTGCGGCTGTAGGATGTTACTCCATTAGTCTTAACGGTTTTACTTATCCTTCTTCCCATCCAGTCATATTGGAAATCCAATTGCAACTGTGGGCCCACGTTCGTATTGACCGTCATACTGGTCAGGCGGTTCTCCGCATCCCACGTATAGGTCCAGACACCGTCACTCAACAGGTTCCCCTCTCCATCATAAGTGCATACTCTGCGGTTGTTAATTTTGCATTTATTAAGAGTCATCTCACGGAGTAAAACAGTTTAACGACTGGCCTCATAATAAACCCAATTTGTATTTTGATCGGTTATTAGCATTTTCAATATACCTTCTGACTCCATTTGAAATATCAATGGAGGTGGGGTACTGAATACATTCGTTCCAAAACATGAGTTGATTCTTTTTACAAAACCTTCGCTCTCTATGTCCATCCTGTTCCAAAATAAATTGGTAGTAAATCCTGTGGCCACTATTCTATTAAAATCATCCGGCGAGACTTGGAATAAAAACCTTGCATGCCAATCACCCATTCCTCCTGAACTATATTTCATTACCAGATTAGTCAATGATGTTGGAGGGGGATCCATTACTATTCTTTGAAAATTGCCAACAAGCGTTAATCTTTCGGAAATAGTCATTCCATATATAATTGCTCCAATAATAATAAGTACACAAACAGCAAATACTGAAACAACAGTATAAACAATAATTTTAATAAGTCTTACCATATTTATAAAATATTAGGTTCTTTTCATTTTTGATACAACACTTTCCACTGGCATCCAATCCCCACGTATACGAGCGCACCAGAGCATTATTCCCATCCAGCTCCGCTATCAGATTCCAACCATCGTAGAGGAACTTGCGGCTGTAGGATGTCACTCCATTAGTCTTAACGGTTTTACTTATCCTTCTTCCCATCCAGTCATATTTGAAATCCAATTGCAACTGTGGTCCCACGTTCGTATTGACCGTCATACTGGTCAGCCGATTCTCCGCATCCCAGGTGTAGTTCCAACGCCCATCGCTGAGCATATTCTTATCTGCCAGTGGGTTATTAACTCTGTCCAACAAAAAAGCTCCGGCCGTAATACCGGCAGCCTGCAAAGCTTTCCTGCGTGATAGTTGGATATCCGTTTTTTTACCTTCACTCATCCGATACTTCGTTTGAGAACCCGAAGGGGTTGAGCTTTGCCATATGGATCCTGATTTCCAGTTATTTTTCATTATCCATCTTCTTTCGAAGAATCCATCTATCTATATTCTTTTCAGCTGCCTCTATTCGTTCTTTATCCATACAAAGTGATTCACATAAAACAACAAACTGCATCCATTTTTTGATTAAACACCATTGTAATAAATTAAATAATTTAAATCTTTCTTCAATCCATTTAACAAGAGATTCCTTATCTATTGCCAAGAGTGAATCAGTGATTTCATCAATTTCATTTTTGAATTCTGGCTCAAACTTTTGCAATAGTTTTTTTGTTTGTTGAATTGATTCAACATCAGGGATTGTTTCTTCCGCTAGTAGACCTATTAAACAGTCTATAAGAAGCTCATTTCTTTCTGGAGCGTCCTGCGTTTGTTTAATAAATGCAGGGAAAAAGTAATGAAAGGCTCTGGGGTTAAAAAGCAATGGGATGTCGTAACACTCTTCCAAAAGCTCCGTACTAACATCAACCCACCTTATTCCCTTGTACTTTATGGTCTCATCTCGAGCTTCAGAATCATGAGGTTCTTCTTCTGGCGTTGAACGTGACAGATAATCCATATCCTCTGGATATTCCAGCGAAAAACATTTTAATAATTCTTCTTCTGTAACCATAGTTTCCCCAATATTTATAGTGGCCCAACACATTTCTTCTTTATTTGAAATCCCATGCATTTTCGAATTACAACCCATACATCTGCAAGCTGTCTTTGATGTCCAGTATCTCCTCCGCCATAACAACGTATATTCACCCTTGATCTAGCCACGGCAAGGAATTGCCAGGCAAAAGATTTGCGTCGAAGAATGGCGCAACTATCATTGGATGTGCATCCCCCTCCTTGAGCTTTTGTCAATGCTTTTGCAACCTTAACTGCAGCTTTTAAGAAGCAACAATCATTTGGATTATGACCAACATCAAGCGTGTCTATTAGGTCGTCTAGACACTTCATTTTCTGAGCATAACTTGGTAATGATAAGCATGTTCGAAGAGCGTTATCGATACTTGACCCATACAGCCCCAGTTTATCCCATTTATTTACGGGGTCATTATTCACAAAACCATAGAGGTTGAGGCCGCCTTGTTCTTCGATGGGGTCGCGGGAGAGCCATCTGCCCAGGGCGGGGGAATAGTAGCGGTAGCCGTAGTAGAGGAGGTCTGTTTCGTTGTCGGTGTATTTGGTCGAGAACCCGAAGGGGTTGACCTTTGCCATATCGCCCACCGAGCAGAAAACTTCCCCAAAGGGCCCGTACTCATATTTGGCCGAGATATTCCCGTTGGCGGCATTGACCAGCCCCATCACGTTCCCATTGAGATCATACGCCGGGAAATGGACTCCGTTGGTTCCTGCATTCACCATCAGCAGACCTCCGACTCCCCCGGCTCCCTGCATACTCCCACTGGCATCCAATCCCCACGTATACGAGCGCACCAGAGCATTAGTCCCATCCGAAGCTGAGGCCTGATCAGTGACGTTACAACCTGGATGATATTTCGGGCGTTTCGAGTTTATATGGGCTTCCACCATTTATACAAATATTCCACAGGGGATTATGGATGATTTTCGAGGGGATGCAATGTTTTTTTAAATTTTTTTAACCGCAGATTGCGCAGATTTGCACAGATTTTTTTGAAAAGGATAACCGGAGGCGTTCTATATTCCCCCGGCGTGAATCGTCTTTTACCGCATCCCTCAGGATGCGCATTCTTGAGGTATGCGGAGCATACCCATCCCCCTAGCCCGGGGTCGCAGACCCCGGGTACAATCCGCCAACAACTTTTTTACGACCCCGGAGGGGTCGCATCCCTGTTGATTGAGAATCTATTGAGCTACGCGATAGAATGACCTACCGGTCTTGGGGAGATCCACTTCGTATTTACCACCTTGGACACCCTCTACCGGGCTCCAGAGAATGAGGTCACTGCTGGATTGGAGACTGCCGCCGCTATAGGTCAGGATGAGCTTGCCTTCCTTCACTTCGCAGCTCAATGCCGGAGGCTCCTCGGAACCCCAGATCGCTGTACGGTATCCTTTCCAAGTGGGTGTCGTCCAGCCGGAGGCTCCCTCGATATAATAGAGAATAGGGTCGCTGGTAAAGACCTCTGCTCCCAATCCCGGAGCGTCGCCTTTAAAATAAGCCGACTCCAGGCTGCTGCAAGAAGAGAACGCATAATCCGCAATCTCGGTGACGCCGTTGCCTATCACAGCACTCGTCAGGCCGGTGCAATACTCGAAAGCATAAACTCCGATAGTCTTGACGCTATCAGGTATCGTGATACTCGTCAGACTGCTGCAAAGGATGAACGCACCCTCTCCAATGCTGGTGACGCTATCGGGAATTGTGATGCCGGTCAGGCTGCCGCAATAATTGAACGCATATTCCCCGATGCTGGTGACGCC
>Ga0265294_10001763_pt1 | contig 28969 bp, 27 predicted proteins | sample MunlanPumphouse3_FD_192504 | JGI IMG/M metagenome (GOLD analysis project Ga0265294, IMG submission 192504) | Groundwater microbial communities from a municipal landfill in Southern Ontario, Canada - Pumphouse #3 | ecosystem: Environmental > Aquatic > Deep subsurface > Groundwater | place...
GCCCAACCATTTAATATAACAGCAATTACACCTAATGCTAATAGGTTTCCGGAGACATCGGTCAGGGTGCTCCCGTTCAGGTAGAGCATGCGAAAGATAGTTGTCAGGTATGTAAACGGGTTGACGAATGCGATCAACTTAGCCCAGGTAGGCATACTGGAAATGGGTGTGAACATACCACCTAGCAAAATCAGAATCAAGATAAAGAACATGACCAGAAAACTTGCCTGTTGCATAGTCTCCGAATAGTTTGAGATAATTAATCCCAGACCCGATATGGATATGATGAAGACGATAGCCGAAATAAGTAGTGCAATAATACTTCCAGTAGGCCAAAGTCCATACAACAGGTATGCTATAGATGCTGAGATGATTATCACAACCAGACCGATAATCCAGAAAGGGATCAGTTTGGCCAGAATAAATATTATTCTGTTTACCGGAGTGACATTAATTTGGTTGATAGTGCCGTTCTCTTTCTCCATTACAATGTTTAGTGCGGGCAAAATTCCACAGATGAGTGTGAGCAGCAGCACCATAAATCCGGGTATCATAAAGTTTTTATAGTCCAATTCAGGGTTAAACTTATATTGCTGAAGGATCTCAATTTTCGGCATCTTCATCATCGAAGCCCTGGTTTGAGGGGGTAAGGTGTGCATGAGTTCACTGCGCAGTTCCGAAGAAAAATCATTTACAATCTGCATAATATAATTGCTACCCAACAGACCCTTAGTACCGTTTACCGAGTTTACTGCCATACCCACGCCGGATGTTTTGTATTTTATTAGATCTACATCGAAAGATGAAGGAATCTCCAGTATCATATCCGTTTCACCACTTTCCATGTTTAGCATTGCAGTCTGATAATCAGGTGGAGTATCGTTTAAAATAAAGTATTTCGATGCCTCTATTTTGTCGGTCAGTCTTTTGGAATAGGTGTTTTTACTGTGATCCACAACATCGATTTTAATGTTTTTTATTTCGAAGCTGATTGCCCACGGGAACACTAGTAACACCAAAATTGGATAAATCACAATCATTTTCGGAATCAATGGATTCCTGAACATCTGTTTAAACTCTTTTTCTATGAGGAATTTTATTGTTTTCATATTTTTTCAGCATTCAGTTATCAGCTTTGCACTCTAAGCATTCTATCTTTAAATTCATCTGTTGTCTATGCTGTTATTTTAAATTTCGTTTTAGACTCTGAAAGTTTAATTATTACTCTAACCTTTTTTTCGTATTAAAGATTGTAATCCCCAACAGGAGCAGTATCATTCCGATTAAGGCAAGTGTCTCTTTCCAAACCATCATAAAGCCCTGTCCCTGAATCATCACTTTCCGTACCACATCAATAAACCAACGAGCAGGTACAATCGTCGATAAAGCTTGTAATATCTTGGGCATATTGTCGATAGGAAAGATCATTCCTGATAGCATCAGTACCGGAAGCATAGCTGTGATAGCCGAGATAATCACTGCGTTAACCTGTTTATCTACAAGTGTTGAGATGGTTAGCCCATATGATAGTGACAATACTATGTAGATGATTGCGATCAGACTGAGCAGAAAAAGACTACCGTTGACAGGCACGTCCAACACAAAATAGCTCAGAAGAACTATAATAATAAAATCAATAAAGGAGATGACCATATAAGGAATTGTTTTGGCAAAGATCATGGTTCCATGTTTCAGGGGCGATGCAAGCAACACCTCCATAGTTCCTCTTTCTTTTTCCCGAACAATGGAAACCGATGTCATGATAGTACAAATAATCATCATGACCAATCCCATGATTCCCGGTACAAACATATAAGACGATTTCATCAACGGATTGTAAATCATCCGGTTTTCGGTCTGAATCTGAAAAGGTATCTGTGAAATATTCATTTGTTCCTTTTGGTAATCGGCAATAATAGCCGTTGCATAGTTTACTGCAATAGAACCTCTATTAGGATCAGAACTGTTGGACAAAAGCTGTACAGCTGCTTTTCCCGAGTGGACCATACTTTCCTGAAAGTCTTGTTGAAATACAACTGCCAGATCAAGTTTTCCTTTTCTCATGGCGACCTCCATCTCGTCCATTGAGTTAACTTTACCTTGATAGTTAAAGTAAACGTTTTGACGAATTTGATCTGTAATGCCTTTCGTAAAAGCATCGGGAGTGGGGTCATAGAAAGCCACTCTGATATCCTGAACCTCCATATTAATAGCAAAACCAAATAACAAGATTTGGACAATTGGTATTCCAATAATTACCAATAAGGTTCTGCTATCACGAAAGATATGTCGGAATTCCTTGTTTACAAATGCGATTAATTGCTTCATTTTTGAGTACTTTAAAATGTCAATCTACTCTTTTAGCTTTGCGTGCCAACTGACGAAATACTTCATCCATTGATTCGGCATTATATTGACTACGTAATGCCGCAGGCGAATCAAGTGCGTCAATACGACCGTCTACCATAATGGAAACACGATTACAATATTCTGCTTCATCCATATAATGAGTAGTTACAAAAACAGTGATACCACGATCGGATGCTGCATAAATCATTTCCCAAAACTGACGACGCATGGCTGGGTCGACACCTCCCGTGGGCTCATCTAAAAAGACAATGTTCGGCTCATGAAATATAGCTACCGAAAATGCCAGTTTCTGTTTCCAACCCAACGGGAGGTATTTAACCAGAGTGTTGCGTTCATGTTGAAAATGCAATTCTTCTAACAATTCATCAGTCTTTTTCGCAATAACCTTGTCAGATAGTCCATATATTCCACCAAAAAGACGGATGTTCTCCCACACTCTCAGATCTTCATAGAGCGAGAACTTCTGACTCATATATCCGATATTTCGTTTTATCTTTTCATTCTCTTTAAAAATATCAAATCCAGCAACAGTCCCTTTCCCTTCTGTTGGCATACTAATTCCGCAAAGCATTTGCATTGCGGTGGTTTTTCCAGCACCATTTGCTCCTAAAAATCCAAAAATCTCTCCTTTTTTCACATTAAAAGAGATATGATCTACAGCTGTAAAATGACCGAATTTTTTCGTCAGATTTGATACTTCAATAACATTTTCATTCATCATAATTAACTTGTCAAAGCCATGAAACAATCTTCTATAGTTGGTTTGATAATATCGATACGCACTTCGTTGAACCCTTTGTTTGCAAGATCCTGCTTCAAATCGTACGTTTGTAATCCTTCTTCAACGGTGATATGAATTTTGTCGCCAAACGCAAAGCTGCTTTTCACCTTGGGATGTTTTCGCAAATCAGAAAGTAGAGTCGACATTTTGCCACCAATAACCGACCACAATATTTCTGGGTAATCATCAATAATACCCTGCGGGGTGTCGCTTCCAATAAATTTCCCATCGCGAATCAACGCAATGCGGTCACAGCGACTAGCCTCGTCCATATAAGCCGTGGAAACCAGAATCGTAATTCCTTGTTCTTTAAGTCGATCCAACATGTCCCAGAATTCTTTTCTCGAAACTGGATCGACACCCGTGGTGGGCTCATCCAAAATCAGGATTTCGGGTTTATGAATCAGTGCGCAGCTCAGCGCTAACTTCTGTTTCATTCCTCCTGATAGTGCGCCGGCACGCCTATTTTTAAATGGCTCTATCTGTTGGTAAATATCTTTGATTAGATGATAATTCTCTTCTATGGTCGTATTGAAGAGTGTGGCAAAGAACTTCAGGTTTTCTTCTACACTTAAATCTTGATAAAGAGAAAACCGTCCTGGCATATAACCGATTATCTTTCTGATCTTCCGATAATCCTTTCCGACATCAAAACCGTTCATAATGGCCGATCCGCTATCCGGAAGAATCAGTGAAGCAAGAATTCTGAAGAGTGATGATTTCCCGGCTCCATCGGGACCAATAACGCCGAATATTTCTCCTCCTTTTACTGTGAAGGTGATGCCATTCAGGGCGTTAGCTTTACCATGTTTGGCGTAGCTCTTATATATATCTTTTACTTCAATCATTTTCTTAAAACTTCACTTCACCATACATACCAATCTTCAAAAAACCATCATTTGAAACAGCTACTTTCAACGCATACACAAGATTTGCGCGTTCATTTTTTGTTTGTATTGTTTTGGGTGTGAACTCCGATTTGTTTGATATCCAGCTTATGGAGCCATGGTAAGATTTCATCCCGCCCTCTCCATCGTCAACACGAACGGTAACTTCATCATTCAACTTAATTTTAGCAAGCTGATCGTTAGTGACATAAGCCCTCAGAAACATCGTATCCATATCGGCTATCTTGAACAATGGCGTTCCCATTGTAGCTAGTTCACCCATCTCCGCAAATCTATTCAATACTGTTCCGGTGATTGGGCTGACGATACGTGTTTTTCCCAGCTGATCGTTCAATTGCGCAATCTGGATGTCGAGAGTTGAACTTTGAGCCGATATGTTTTGACTGCTTTTGCGAAGTGTCGAGGTTTGTGCCGAAAGCTGACTCTTAAGTACCTCTATTTGTGATTCTATATCGTCGAATTGTTTTTGATTCGCTGCATTTGCTGCAATCAATCTTTCAACTCGAGCCTTTTCTCGTTCCAACGTTTTAATTTGATCTTGAATGGCTGCCGTTTGCGTTTGAATATCAGGTTGTTGTGCTCGTACTCCCCGGGCATTGGAGAGGATACTCATTTTTTGAAGATAGAGTTGAGTACTATCAATAACTCCAACTTCTTGTCCCTGTTGCAGATGATCTCCTTCGTTCACATTAAAGCTTAATATTTTGCCATTTGCTTGTGATGACACAATAATTTCCGTTGCCTCAAACGATCCTGTAGAATCGTAATCGCTTTTTTTATTATTGCATGAGAGCAGAAAGAAAGACGATAATATCAGTAACAATAAAGAATATGTTTTCATTTGTCTATTTATATAGTTGTTTATTTGTTTTTATTTTTCACTGTTTGTCGTGTATTCGAGTGAATAGATTGACATGAGATATTGAATTTCATGAAGCGTTTTTGCCTGCTTGGCGCCTTCTTCAGCATTTATCTCTTTCATTAGGTCAGAAACGGTCATTGTACCATTTTCTACCTTAATTTCTGCGGCTTCACGAATAATAGTCCTTAGTCGGATGATTTCGTTGTCATCTTTCATCATCTTTCTAAATTTCTCTATTTCAATTTGTTGTTGGGGTATCTGCATATTTAAATTGTGAAGAAATGTATCTCTTTGAACATCCACAGCAAGCTTTTGTATGTCGATTTTCCTTTTATCATTTTTCAGTGTATATAAGTTTCCGAAATTCCATGAGACGCGAACACCACCCACAAAGTATGGAGAAAACTCATTTTCGAACATGTTCAGTCCTGGTTTACCGTAGCCGCCTTGCGCAAAAGCTCCTATGACAGGTCTGTTTTTTGCATTCAGCTGCAATCTTTGAGATTCCAACGCATTTTCCTGAGCACTAAAAAAATGTAATTCAGGTCGTTTGATGACAGGTGAAGTCGACTGAAAATCTGTTTTAGGCTTGACAAACATTGTATGTGCATCCAGTTGTTCACCAATCAGTACTGACAACATTTGAATATATGCTTGTAACGACGATTCTAGTTGAATCCGTTGTTGGCCGACTTTTAACTGTTCCACTTTCACAACACTCAAATCGGCCTCATTTGCCACGCCATTTTGTACATAACTCTGAACATTATTGTAATTCCGTTGCAGCTCTTTCTCCAGAATATCCTGTTGAATCAGTTGCTCCTGCATAAGCAGGACACCAAAATATAGATTGTTTACTCGTTCTTTTAACTTATATATTTCACTGTCGAGTTGTTTTTTCTCCAAATCGGCATAAGCATTTAGACTTTTTTTCTGTGCCGAAATTTTTCCACCATCCCAAATCAACTGATTCAGTTCGGCTACCACCTTATACTGATCTTGACTTGGCACTGGAATATCAAGTGGAGGAAAACTTTGTGGTAAATCAAGATTGATTTTGGTAACATCCGATTGCCAGCTAGCCTGCGCACTCAACGTGCCCTGTGGCAAATAATATTTGTTGGCGTTTTCAATGTTAAAATTCTTCGTTTTTTCAATAATGTCATACTGGGCAATGGCAGGGTAATTAGCTGTTGCCTTTTGCTGACACTCATCAATCGTGATTGTTTGACCGAAAACAACTACTATGTTCAGCCAAATTAAAACCACCAATGGCAATGATAATTTTAAACTCATGATTTTTATATTTGATTGTTATTATTTTTTCACTATCCACTCTTTAATCTTTTCTTTTCTTTCTGTTACAAAAGTTAAAAACTCTTCCTCTTTTACTAATCCCGAAGAGATAATAAGTTGTTTTGCTACAAACGGAAACATTATTAATCCCAAAATATTTGTTATGAAATCGGCTGCTGAAAGTTCAACACCCGACTCTTTCAACTGATTTTCAATAACCGGTTGTGCAATTTTACGTGCATTTAAAGTTATCTCAGCAAACATTTCTTTGTTCAACGACCACTCATTAAGAACAAAAATGGGTAGTTCTTCATTTTCAAGCAGCAAGTCGGTGTAATTATTTGTTATCGATTCTACTTTATCTCTTAGCGGAATTTCTTTATCTGATAAAATAGGAGCCATAACTTCAACAAGCATTCTAAATTTCTCCTTGACAACTATTTTAAATAGATTTTCTTTGCTTCCAAAATAGTAATTGAGCAGCGCTAAGTTGATTCCTGCTTCATCGGCAATTTCTCTCGTCTTAGTTGCAGCAAATCCTTTTTGTGAAAATAATTTATTAGCTGCGTTTACTATTTTTTGTTCGGTTGTTAATGCTTCCATTATTGAATATTTTTTTGTTGATTGCAAATGTAAACTAAACAAGTGATTTAATCAAATGTTTAAATCACTTGTTTAGTTTAGTGCTAAATTATTTAACATGGATTAATGGCATAATGTCTAATCGAGTTTCTTATTTAGCCTTTCACAACTTAGATTTAGAAATATTCGATATCTGATTTCTTATATGTTCTGCGTGATAAAAGTACGATAATATGATTAACATATAAAACTATTGATTATTCAAAGTTATTTACTACACTTGTACACGTAAACTTCGGTTTGATAACGTGCACCTGAGATCAAGTGTGAAAATGCTTTCTTTCAGATTAAAATTGTATTGATTTATCTTACGAGAGTATAACAAGAGATCCCACTTATGCAACATATATCAGAACATACTTTTCACATTCCTGTTATGGGAATTGCCTTTACTATCGATACGCCGGTAAAGGTCGCCCGGTTCGGGATTTCATCCGTAATATCTATTATTCAGGATGTGCTGATGGAACAGATGCGTAAATTTTATTGCGATAAGTTCAACGAAAAATTCATCCCTATATCAATCGAAGATGCCGACCATAGAGCAAAGCGAATAACTGCTTATCTTGATACAATGCAGCGAATAATTGATGGGCAGATAGAACAAATGAAATTAGAGAATTTCGAAGAAGGATCTGATATTGTAAAATATTTTAAGCTTTTGCCTGACAACTCTTCGGTGAAAAAACTCTATAATCAAATGACTAAAATGAATGGGGTGGAGAAAGAGCTTATGCAAAACCAACTTCGTCAGAAAATTGTAGCAGGTGCAATTGATGTGAATATTATGACCAAAGTGGACAGATTGAATTATGCAAAAGACGGAAAAATATTGCCACATGAATATTCTGATGCATTGGCTGCACTTCGAGGTTTTGCAAACAGTTCACTTCATTCTTCTGTCGTTTTTTCTGCTGGAATGAATCCTCGTTTATTTACTTATATTGAAAATTTTCCTGATTTCTTCCCTGATAGGTACGGCCTAATTAGAAAAAAAATTATTCTGAAAGTAAGTGACTATCGGTCGGCTATTATACAAGGGAAATTTTTAGCGAAGAAAGGTTTGTGGGTATCGGAATTTCGTATTGAATCGGGACTAAATTGCGGAGGTCATGCATTTCCTTCAGAGGGTTATCTGTTGGGACCAATATTAGAGGAGTTTAAAAATAAAAGAAAGGAACTCACTGACGAGTTAATTGGGATATGCAACTTGGCACTGAAAGGGAAAAACAGCCAACTGATTCCGGAAAATACTGAAATTCGCATCACAGTTCAAGGTGGAATTGGTACTTCAAAAGAAGACAAGTTCCTTATGGATTATTATAATTTGGATGGAACAGGATGGGGAAGTCCTTTTTTAATGGTTCCTGAAGCTACTAACGTTGATGATAAAACATTGCAACTGCTTGTAAATGCTAAACAGGATGATTATTATTTGAGCCATGCGTCACCTCTTGGGGTGCCTTTTAATAATTTCAGAAATAGCTCTTCAGAATTTCAGAGGAAAGAACGCATCGAAAAGAACAGACCGGGCAGCCCTTGTCATAAGAAATATCTTGCCTTTAATACTGAATTTTCCCAAATACCAATTTGTACTGCTTCAAGAGAATATCAACATAAAAAATTAAAAGAATTGCTCAGTGATCCTAATTTGACTAAAAATGAAATCGCATTAAGGTCTGATGAAATTACGGAAAAGGATTGCTTATGTGAGGGACTTTCTTCTACTGCACTGCTGAAAAATAATATCTCGGATCCTCATCACCTCGATGCGGTGACTATTTGTCCTGGTCCAAACCTGGCTTATTTTTCTAAAGTTTGCTCTTTAAATGAAATGGTTGACCATATCTACGGTCGGACAAATGTTCTGAATTCTTTGTATAGACCTCACATGTTCATCAATGAACTTAAAATATATGTTGATTATCTGAAACAGGAAATAGATAAGAATTTAATCTCTTTGAATGAAAAACAGACTAAATATTTTATTTCTTTTAAGGCAAATCTTCTGCATGGAATTGAGTATTATAAGGACTTATTGCCAAAGATGAATGAGGAAGCTGATGATTTTAAAATGAAAATGAAAGAAGAATTTGAGGCTCTTAAATTGGCTCTGATGTGTAAACCGATTCTTCCACAGTAGGACCGGTCTTTTAAATAAAGTGTAACAACTATGGTACATTGCCTCAATTCCATATCGCTTTAATTACGGAACAGACCTAAATTTATTTTTCTTTATTAGCTTTATTTAACCATGTTATGTTAATGTTGTTTAAAAATAGGTTTTTCCAGCCTTAATGCTGCTCTCATGCTCCTCTCACTATGCTCTCATGCTCCTCTCACTATACTCTCATACTCTTCTCATTTTCATGATGTGAAAATATCTTAAAAATGCAATATGGTTTCTATATGCAACCTAAGTCAATGATAATAAATAATATACCTGTAATTGAGTCAATTTGTAACAATGGCAAAATTAATGGTAAGTTATTCTTGTCTTCTTTGGATGTATCAGTTATTACGGCAGGGGTTAAATGGGAAATTTGCATTAATTTTTATACCTTTGCGCCCAAAATTAAGCTATTATGTTGTGGATGGATGTTGCAGCCCGTTTGGGTGTTTTTGGCGCCGGGATTGGCAGCTTGTGGAATAAAAAGTTGAAACTTTGGGTAAATGGCCGTAAGAATCTTGCCAAAAGAGTAGGACAGGAAATTCAGTCGAATGACCGTGTGATTTGGTTTCACGCTGCTTCTTATGGCGAATTTGAAGAGGGTCGTCCTCTCATTGAAACAATCCGTTCTCGATATCCGGAATACAAAATACTGGTGACTTTTTTCTCTCCTTCTGGTTATGAAGCGCACAAGAATTATCGATTCGCTGATTGGGTTTTTTATCTACCTATCGACACAAAAAAAGATGTCAAAGCTTTCCTGGATGCGGCTCATCCCGAAATCGCGATTTTTATTAAATATGAATTTTGGCCTAATCTAATGGCTGAACTGAAGAAAAAACAGGTTCGCACGTTTGTGATTTCTGCTCGCTTTATACCTGATTCACGTTTTTTCAAAAGCTATGGTGGCGTTTTCCGCAATGCATTGAATGCTTTCGAAAAGATGTTTGTGCAGGATCAACCTTCGGTGAAACTACTAAATAGTATCGGGTTCAATAACGTGATCGTGGCTGGTGATCCGCGTTTCGATAGAGTAAAGACAATTGCTGACACGGAATGGAAAGATAGCATTGTAGAAAAGTTCAAGAATAATCAACGTGTGTTTATCGCTGGAAGTACGGTGGGTGCTCCTGATGAGGATCTAATTCAGGAATTGATAAATCGGCATTTGGAAACAAGATTTATAGTGGTTCCTCACGAAATGGACCGGGTGCCAATGGAAAAGATGATTTCAAATATAAAGGGTGGGGGCAAACTCTATTCGGAATGCAACGCAGATACGGATTTTTCGGCGACCCAATTGTTAATAATTGATGCGGTTGGTTTGCTCTCAAAGCTTTATAGATACGGCGATTGGGGTTTTATTGGCGGTGGATTTGACAAGGGTATTCATAGTGTGATTGAGGCCACTATTTATGGGTTGCCTTGTGCATTTGGCCCAAATTATCAAAAGAATCGTCCGGGAATTGAAATGATTGAGATAGGTGTTTGTGGCGCCGTTAAGAATATCGACGAACTGGACGTATGGTTCACACCGCTAAAAGTGGAATCGAAACTAGCTGAGGTGAGGCAAAAAGCTCTTGAATATACAAATAATAATTGTGGTGCTACAGAAATTATTCTGAATCAAGTGTTTCTAGGTCGCTCAGAATAATATCGGCAAATTCTCTCATCGCTCCTTCGCCTCCCTTTTTTGACAATATATAGATTCCGGGAATGGCCTTAATTTTAGTCATCGCATCGGATGGACATGCGGCCAGCCCTACATTTTGAAGTAGCTCCAGGCAATTGACGTCATCACCTATATAGGCGACTTCTTTCAATGATATCCCTTCTTTTTCACATATCTCCTTGGCTGATTGAAGCTTACCGCCATCTCGTCTTCCCTGATAGACATAATCGACTTTCAACTTTTCTGCGCGACGTTCAACTATTTGGGTGTTTTCTGATGTAATGATACCCGTTTTTATACCGGCTTCACGCAATAATCGAATACCCATGCCATCACGGGTGTTGAACTTCTTCATCTCATCACCGTTTTCGGAATAATACATCCCGCCGTCAGTGAGAACTCCATCTACATCTGTCAAAAATAGTCTAATCATCGCTTTTTATTTACCAAGCTGTCCAAACTCCATGTTTTTTAATTTACCAGGCCGTCCAGCCTCCATCGTACATCATAACTGATCCAGTCATATAACTACTAGCGTCACTTGCCAGAAAAGTAAAGGGTCCATCTAGTTCGCTACGGTCGCACATCCTGCCAATCGGGGAGAGTTTTTCCCAGTTTTTTAGAAATGATTCTGGATGGTTATTGTAAATTCCGTGAGGAACTATGGCATTGCAACGAATTCCGTCCCGTGCGTAAAAGGTTGCCAGATAGCGAGTGAAGTTGGGAATAAAACTCTTTGATGCAATATAATCAATTGGCTTATAGTTCTTTGTGCCATCACCGTAATCGTAGAGACTTTGGTTTGGCGCTACAACTGAATAGGTTGATGCTACGTTGATTATGTTACCCGACTTTTGCTTAAGCATCTGGCGACAAACAACTTGTGAAATAACAACGGTGCCAATTAAATTCACTTCCACTGATTGGCGCAATGCATTGAGTGGATAATGTTCGAAGCGACTCATGTTCACTTTTGATGAGCCTTCTTTATCGAATTTGGCATCAATGGCTGCATTGTTAATTAATACATCTATTTTTTTAAACTTATTAACAGTCTGTTCAACAGCTTGCTCGCAATTTTCTTCGTTTGTAATATCGAGTTTCAATATCAGATAATGATCTTCGTCAATTCCCAATGCTGTCAATTCTTTCCTACGTTCATCAGCATTGCTTATATTTACATCGGTAAGTGCGACAAATGCTCTTTGTTTCAAGAAATGTGTTGATATTTCTATACCAATCAATCCCAAAGCTCCGGTGATGAAAATCACTTTGTCTTTTACTGTTATTTCGTTATTCATTGTTGCAAATTTCTATTATTTTTCTTGAAGTTTCTATTTGGCACCCGACTTCATCCATTGTGTAATTTGAGAGATGTTCCAAAAAGTGTTTGGCTTCATCAACGAACAAATCGTTTCTATCGAAATGTTCTAGTTGGTCAATCACATCTGCTGAACCGGGCTTGCGAATGGTTAATGTGGAATCAAAGAACCGAAATTCAACGGTTGCTTCGTCAAAAAGGACTTTCAAAAAGCGTTCTTTCACTCGCTCAAAATAGTTCAGATGTACATTGGCTGTTGTTTCATTAGCGAATTTCATTAGTATGTCCATCCCCGCTTCTACATTCACTTCCAACGCACTTTTATAGTTGGGCATCACAAAATATTGCTTAGGCACAGCATTCATCAAATATAGTACTTGATCAATATCGTGCGACAGTGTAAGTCCCACACCTCCACCCAACTCTTTAAGAGCTGCATAGCCGGTTCTATAATCTTCCCAAGGATGCCAATCAGGCAGATATTCTGCCCACTTACTTTGAATAGAGACTACATTACCGAACGTTTTATCGGATATATATTCTCTAATACGTTTAACATAAGGATGAAAACGCATCATGTACCCAACATTCAGATAAACAGGATGCTCCAATAGGGATTGCTCCAATTCAGAAAGGCCTTCTGTCGTGTGTGAAAGCGGTTTCTCAACAAATGTATGCATACCGTGATTCACACAATTCTGAACTTCTTGCAGATGCAACTTTGTGATTGTGCATACAAATGCGACTTTTGGAGTGTATTGTTCGACTTCTTCCCATGAAGTTACAACTTTGATTTGAGCTTCTCCTATATTCCGAAGTGGCAATTTTCGTTGTCTCAACACAATTAAGTTGCGCTGCCCCAGTTGCCAGAGGTTCCGAATATGGCGCTCGCCAATTGACCCCGCACCAATAATAAGTATCGGTGTATCTTTATTTACTTGAAAAGTGGACATATTCATTTGAACTTTCAATCACTTTAGCAGCTTTCACAAAACTATCTAAGTCGTCAATATCAACTGCATATTCATTTGGAACAACATACGGAATCATCTTCTTCCCGCTCATAGAACCGTTCAGAATGGTGTTTATCTTTATTACATCCAGAAAACCGATCTGCCAATAGGTTTTTGGCAGTTTCTGTCTTGGTTGATTGTATGGTTCTTCAACACCTTCCGATGGCAGCAACGGTTGCATGGAATTACCGTCTTCCAAAACTCTCCACATTTTATAGGGTGTTATCGGACTGGGCGTTACGATGCGAAGACTGTCTGCATCTGATTGTTGCAGTTTTAAAACGCATTCATCAATTATGGAAACATTCCTCACCGGTGAGGTAGGGCGAAGTTGAACCAGTATTTCTGGTACATAGTTTTCGTTGTCCTTCAACCACTGAATAACATGAGCAAATACCTCAAAATCAGTGCTCATATCTTGTGCAAATTCTGCCGGACGGATAAATGGAACTTCTGCACCGTAATTACGGGCTACTTCCGCGATTTTCTCCGAATCAGTAGAAACAATTGTTCGGGTAATGGTTTTGCTTTGCAAGGCAGCTTCAATGGAGTAGGCAATGAGCGGGTGTCCTGCCAAAGGCAATATGTTTTTGTTTGGTAATCCTTTACTTCCACCTCTGGCCGGAATTACCGCTAATATGTCGCTCATTTCTTGAATTTTAGTTTGTTTCGTTGAGCCTCTTCAATTTCCAATAGTTCGGTCGATTTGTAAGTCAGTGCTTCATACGTATGTTCCAAATCGCGTACTAACTTTTGCATCCCTGGAACTTCAAGTGAAGCGGCATGATCAGTTCCTTTCCATGTGCGATCTTTTGTGAAGTGACGTTCAACCCATGTTGCTCCAAGTACATATGCCGCAATATCTACAGCAATGCCCAGATGATGACCAGAGAACCCTACTTCTTTGACTCTATTACCGTACGTTTCAATTAATCTTGTTATCTCAAGTAGGCAAATATCTTTAAATGGTACAGGGTAGCCTGATGTACATGAATAGATTACCAGTCTGTCTTTTGCTTGATTGGTTTCTTCGAAATAAGAAATAACATCGTTCTCTTCTTTTCGGGTGGTCATACCCATAGATACATGTACTTCGCCTGAATAGTTATCGCGAAGTTCTCTTAACAGATTAATGTTATTGTTTTCGGCTGAGGGTATTTTAATGAATTCCGGATCTAACGAAATAACTTCCTTCGCAGAAGTTACATCCCATACAGAAGTTGAGTATTTAATGCCTATTTCCTCAGCATACTTCTTTAGATCAGCATGTTGCTCTATCGTAAATTCAAGTGCTTCACGATGCTTTCCGTAATTCTCCCCATAAGAGTTCCATGGTTGAGGATGAGGAGAATAATAATCTTCTTTCGAAAGCAGCTCTCTAACATTCCTTTTTTGAAATTTGGCTACAGTAGCACCACAATCTTTTGCCAGTTTGATAAGCTCTTTAGCTATTTCAAACTGTCCCATGTGGTTACAACCAATTTCCGCTATTACTTTGGGTTTTTTAAACAAGGCTATATCTCTTTAAATTAATTTGTTTTATACTTATATTTAATTGCAGAAAGATCTTCGTTTGCTTTAGTGATTTTATTCTTTAATCCTTCTTTATATTCAACGAGTTTTTGATCCAACGCGTCATTGTCGGATGCCATAATTTGTACCGCTAGAATGGCAGCATTGAGTGCTCCATTTATTCCTACAGTAGCTACAGGAATTCCCGGTGGCATTTGAACAATAGCCAACAGCGCATCCATACCTTCAAGCGTGGAACTAATAGGAACACCAATTATAGGTAAAGTAGTCATTGATGCAATCACACCCGGAAGGTGAGCTGCCATACCTGCAGCCGCAATAATCACTTTTATTCCTCTGTTCTTGGCATTTTTAGCATATTCTTCTACTGCCAAAGGTGTGCGATGAGCAGATAACGCGTTCATTTCGAACGGGATTTCCATTTCATCAAAAAACTTTGCAGCTTTTTCCATAACGGGCAGATCAGAAGTACTCCCCATTATTATACTCACAATTGGTGTCATTTGTATAATATCCTTATTTCCCTACAAATGCCTGATAGTCTGCTGCTGACAATAATTCGTCAACTTCTGAAGCATCTGTAACAGTTATTTTCACAATCCAACCATTGCCATAAGGATCTTGATTAACCAGTTCAGGTTTATCATCGAGGGCTTCGTTCAATTCTAGTATTTCACCAGCCACCGGCATCAGTAAGTCAGACACTGTTTTCACTGCTTCGATACTTCCAAAAACATCTCCTTTTGTAAATGTCTCACCTTCTGATGTAACATCAACATACACAATTTCTCCCAATTCACTTTGAGCAAAATCTGTTATGCCAACATAGGCTTCATTACCTTCAACCCTGATCCATTCGTGATCATTTGAATACTTTACATTTTCAGGAAAATTCATACTTGTAATATTATGTGGTTAATTTGATTATAAATATATAAATAAATTCTTTTAATACAAAATTATCGTACAGATAATGCTATGCATATATATGTTGTGATATATCCTAGCAGAAAACCTGCAATTACTTGATATATTGTGTGTCGTCTGAGAATTAGACGAGCAGTACCAATCATTCCTGCAATAACAAACAGAATGATAAACAGTATATATGGATTTGTATGTGCAACGTAATAACTAACTGACATTACACCTCCTAACAATCCGCCGATACCAAACATATGTGCGCTAATTTTCCACCATAAAGTAATAACAAGTGCAATGATCATAACAAGTATTGAAGCTGCCATCAGAACCAAAAACCATTTAGGCATTCCCATTCTAAAATAGTAGAAAATCATGAACGAATAAGAGATAATTGTAAATATATAAGGTAAAAGTCGCTCCCTGCGTTTCGATATGGAAAAATCAGAAATGATTTTCATCTTATGCATTAGATAAATTGCAAAGGTGGGTACAGCAAAAGAGAACAAGAATACTGGCAATAGAATTTGCAAGTAGTGTCCAGAGAATATCAAACCGAAATTCGTATAAATAAATAGCAAAGCCACACTATAAGTGGGCATCAAAAAGGGTACGAATACAGTAGATATTATATGTGATGCAGTCCTCATTATTTTATTGTTATTTTATCTTTAACTGACAAAGTTATATTTTTTTTCTTAAACGAGCTACCGGAATGTTCAATTGTTCTCTATATTTTGCAACTGTACGTCGTGCAATTTTGTAACCTTTTTCATTTAGAATGGTAGTAAGTTGCTCATCAGTTAACGGTTTTGACGATTTCTCGTTTTCAATACTTTCTTTTAAAATGACTTTTATTTCCCTTGAAGACACATCTTCGCCGGCGCTGTTTTGCATAGCCTCTGAAAAGAAGAACTTTAGTGGATAAACACCGTTGTTGGTCTGAACATATTTGCTGTTACTAACGCGTGATATTGTTGAAATATCGAACCCGGTTTGTTCTGCCACATCCTTCAGTATCATTGGCTTCAAAGTGGTTTCATCGCCGGTAATGAAGAATTCATATTGAATTTCAATAATGGCTTTCATTGTTTGATAAAGCGTGTTTTGACGCTGTTTTACCGCATCGATAAACCATTTTGCAGAATCCACTTTCTGTTTCATGAAAAGCATGGCTTGTTTGTCGTCAGCTTTCATACTTTCCTTATTTCGATTGTATCCCTCCATCATTTCCGAGAAGCTTCTGTTGATTCTCAGTTCTGGGATATTCCGGTTGTTCAGATAAAGTGTAACCTCATTATTATCAGACTCCACAATGAAATCGGGAGTAATATCATTCATTGATGCTTCCATTGAATTGTCCAACGAACTGCCTGGTTTGGGATTAAGTGAAACAATCAGCCCGATGGCATCCCGCAAGTCGTCAGTCGTTATTTCAAAATGACGAATAATCTTTTCATAATGTTTATAGATAAACGCCTCATAATCGTCACTCAATATTTTTTCTGCCAGTTTTACGATTGGAGATGGTTCCAACCTTTGCAGCTGCAGTAGTAGGCATTCCTGTAAATTGCGTGCGCCAACACCCGGAGGATCAAGTTCTTGAATGGTGTAAAGTATATCTTCCATTTCAAGTGACGATACCTCAAGACCATTCTGAAAAAGAATATCTTCTGCTATGGATTGAATTTCCCGCAACAGATAACCATTCTCATCTAAATTTCCAATTATATATTCAGCAATAGTTTTTTTGCGATCATCTAGTTTTCGTAAGCCGATTTGCTCTTGAAGAGATTCGTTGAGCGTTGAAGTATCAACATAACGATATTCGGCAAGTGCCATTTTACTTTCACCTTGAATATAAGGATGATAGTCAGGAATATCATCTTCTGAATAGTAGTCGCCCAGTGCAAATTCTTCCTGCGAAAGTTCCCCTTCACTAATCTCATCTGATTGGATATCTTCAGCATCTGTAGACAATGGCAGTAAATCCGATTCTTCCAGCGCTGGATTATCAGATATTTCCTGTTTTACACGATCTTCCATTTCCACAGTATTCAGTTCGATCATTTTGATCACCTGCATCTGCAGTGGCGAAAGTCGTTGTGTTTGTTTAAGTTCCTGTACTTGCTTTAAAGCCATAAATCTCTACTAATATGTATAGAAAACAAATTTACTGGATAATTTCTATTATTTGAAATTATCCAAAGTAAATTTAGCTTATTAGAATCCTTCTCTTTAATATTAAATCAATTAATATAAAAAATAGATTAGCTTATGAACAATAGTTCCCTGTATTTGGGGAGAGGCCACATCTGATTGTCGACGATAAGCTCCAGTTTGTCAATGTGATAACGGATACTGTCAAAATAAGGTTCTACCGTATCATGATAAGCAATTGCTTTTTCACGAGCATCCTCCAGTTTATTTGCCACTTTACGGGCTTCCACCATCGATTCGACATTTGTCTTGATAAATGAAATATGAGCAGCAATCTGTTCGATCAGAGAAGCGTCCTCTTTAGATAATTCCGCAGCCTTTTCTTCATCAAAGACAATCTTCATTTTGTATATATTGTCCAACAGAAGTGATTGATACTGAGTAGATACCGGAATGATGTGATTTATTGACAGATCGCCCAGAACACGAGCCTCTATTTGTATTTTTTTTGTATATGTTTCCCATTTCACCTCATTGCGTGCAAGCAGTTCCTTTTGGTTCAAAACCCCCACACGTTCAAACATCTCAACCGAATGTTTACTTAAATAAGAGTCGAAAATAAGTGGTACACTTGACTCACAATCCAGTCCTCTTTTTTCTGCTTCAACTCTCCATTCCTCACTATAACCGTTTCCTTCAAACCGAATCGGTTTACTTTGTTTAATATATAGTCTCAATGTATCGTAGATTGCCTGTTCTTTAGACATTCCACTTTTCATTTTGGAATCAACATCTCTTTTGAACTCGATAAGTTGAACAGCAACAGCAGAATTTAATGCAATCATTGCAGAAGCACAATTTGCCGAAGATCCCACTGCACGGAATTCAAATCTATTCCCTGTAAAAGCAAAAGGCGAAGTGCGATTTCTGTCTGTGTTATCTATCAGGACTTCAGGTATATGTGTAACACCAAGCTTCATCTTTTTTAATTCATCCATCGTTATATCGTCATCTTCTGAACTTTCTTCGATCTTATCAAGAACAGCTGAAATTTCTTTACCTAAAAAGATAGACATGATTGTTGGAGGAGCTTCATTCGCACCCAAACGGATTGCATTAGTAGCCGACATAATCGATGCCTTAATCAGTCCATTGTTTTTATGAACAGCCAAGATGGTGTTCACGAGGAATGTGATGAACTGTAAGTTCTCGTTAGCCGTTTTTCCGGGAGTGAACAAACCAATACCCGTATTTGTGCCCAGCGACCAGTTATTATGTTTCCCCGAACCATTTACTCCGGCAAAAGGTTTTTCATGAAGCAACAACTTGAAATGATGTTTTCTCGCAATTTTATTCATCAGTGTCATGATCAAAAGATTTTGATCCACCGCCAAATTCGTTTCACCATAAATAGGGGCCAGCTCAAATTGATTTGGCGCTACTTCGTTATGTCTGGTTTTCAAAGGAATTCCATATTTATAAGCCTCAAATTCTAATTCCTTCATGAAAGCAACTACACGAGGTGGGATTGCACCGAAATAGTGGTCCTCTAACTGTTGATTCTTAGCACTTTCGTGACCCATCAAAGTCCTTCCGGTCAAACTTAGATCCGGTCGTGCTTCACAAAGCGATTGATCAACCAAGAAATATTCCTGTTCCCATCCCAGATAAGGGTAAACTTTTTTTACATGCGGATCAAATAATTTACACACATCCAAGGCAGCTTTATCAATTGCTGAAAGTGCTTTTAATAAAGGAGTTTTGTAATCCAGTGCTTCGCCTGTATAAGAAATAAACACTGTAGGAATACACAATGTATCGTCAACAATAAAAGCAGGTGACGACGGATCCCATGCCGTGTAACCACGTGCTTCAAACGTGTTTCGGATACCTCCACTCGGAAAACTTGACGCATCAGGCTCTTGTTGTGCTAGCAGTTTACCGGAGAAACTCTCAATAATATCACTTCCCGGACCATTTGTATAATCTATAAAAGAGTCATGTTTCTCGGCTGTTCCATCCGTAAGTGGTTGAAACCAATGAGAATAATGCGTAACGCCCATTTCTATTGCCCACATTTTCATGCCTGCGGCAACATGATCTGCAATTTCTCGTGGAAGAATTACACCCTCGTCAATGGATTGAATAACAACCTTTAGCGTGTCTTTTGAAAGATAACGAGCCATTTTAGCTCTGTTGAAAACATACATTCCATAATATTCAGAAGGTTGTTTACCCTGAGATTTTACTTCCAGTGGAATTCTTTTGCTGGCTTCTTCTACAGCTTTGAATCTTAATGTTGACATTTTAATGGATTTTATTTTACAAAGATAAGGCGATTGTCACAAAATCACGCTTTTCGAAGCGTTTTTTTAAAACCTATCTCTTATTAAAACATTTAATTGGAATAAGTATGAATACTTTGCTGTGCAGAGGGCAAGTAGTTTAGTCCATACCAACAAATCTGTAAAAATATGAAAGCCACAATAAGTATAATCATAGCATTTTCGTTTGACGAACTTTTCTTTAACCGATAATGTATATATATAAGATAACCAAACCATGTTATTGCAGCCCAAGTTTCCTTTGGATCCCAGCTCCAGTAGTGTCCCCAAGCTATTTTTGCCCAGATGGCTCCCATGAGCATGCCGATAGTCAAAAAAGCGAAACCCACATAAACCAGATTATCGGACATGTCCATAATCTTTTGATGATCAGTTATTTTATCCTCCCTTGCAAGATAATAGATAGCAATTAAAGTCACAGCCCCAAAAATGGCATAAGAAAACATGTAAACAATCACATGCGGAGTAAACCAGGGACTTTGTAGCGCTGGCATCAATGCCTTATTGTGAATATCCGGATTTACAATATTGATAATGATAAATACACATGATAAGATAGTGCTAAATGATAAAATCCATTTGTAATGCCATCTTAAGTAAACAATAAGTCCAACTAACGGCAAGAACAATGAATACCATAAACGCGTCTCGCCCATTGTTCTAAGTGGAGGACGTTCCAGAGAAATCCATAATCCGATAATAAAAATCAAGAACACAGCCAATCCGGTCAAAGTTAGCAATGTAGAAGCAGTTCTTTTTTCACTTTTCAGTGCTATTGCAGCTCCCAGTATCCAAAAGACCAGAGCTGTTATTGCAAAATATATAAATACATCCCAAGTCATCATTCTCTTTTTTTAGGTCCAATAACAAATAGAAAGATAGCACCACCCAAAAGCATAAATATTCCAACATAAACAGCTGGTTGCCAAGGGTCATGCACAAGTTCAAAAATACTTATATCAGAATACTTTCCTTTTGTTGTATCATAACTTATCTGATAAATTCTCCATCCCTCAACGGTCATTGGTTTGTTCACTTCAATCGATCCCCTTTTGGTCTCGCCATCCTTTGTAAATATCGTTACGTCCGACTGGTAACGCTTTACATCTAGCTTAGGCATTACTGCACTTGTGTTTTTGTCAATATATAAAACATTATACGGAAACAAAAAACTTCCGCAGCTAACCCAGCCTTCAACTGGGTTGGATTGATCTTTCCCGGTAACTCTAATTTTTAGAGCTGAGGCAGCACCTTCTTCATAATATGGAAACACATTTACATGCATTGAATCCTTTACTACGGCGGCATTTGGAATATATTGTAAGATCTCAACAGTTTTATCGGCCAAAGAAAAACTTGAATTTTTCTCATCATAATGATAAATCTCCGGTTTCATGACCGGTAACATTTTTTCCGTTCGATTATCTATCAGTGCCAGGGTAGGAGGGTACTCTTCAATAATAAATGTATCCAGTTGAATTGCGAGCGGAAGCTCCACTATCTCATTATTATTATTTACAGCTCTCCATTCTGCATTGCCTTCCGAAACGTGCATATTCAACTTTTGCAAATCGGCGCTACCAAGAATTCCTGCAAGAAAAGCAATAAACAGTCCTACATGATTCAGATAAAATCCAATATCACGCCAGGTCTGTTTTCTTTGCGTACGTTTTAAGATTGTAAATCCTAAAATTGTCAAAAGATAAAAACTGAGCAATATAAATATCCAAGATGTAGTAGTTTGATACAAACCAAATAAATTAAATACATCTTGAGGGAGTTCATTTACCATTGACGAATCAGAAAACTGTGGAATGATACCCATAATAATGATAAATACCAACAATACACATATTGCTGGTATAGTGGTGTATCCACTCGATAACCAGCGGATAATCTTGCTGTGCTTCAGTAAAAAGTACAGTAAAATAATACTTATTACAAATATCGCTCCTATTATCTTGTTAATAGGAAATCCGAATGAAACCGGATCTATATTACCTAAAACTTGCTGGAGAACAAATCCTGTTAATGCAATTCCTGATGCAACAATAAAACCTTCAGAATATCCCCAGGGCTGCTCCCAAATCTTTCTTTTTATTTCGTTCATTTATTTTGTTAATTCGCTATATAACCTGTTGTTCTCTTTGGCAGTAGACAGCCATTTAGGTACAACGGTTTCCATAAATTGTTTTTTATCGGCTCTCTCTTTTTCTATTTCTAAACCGATATATTTTTGTGCCTTGTCTTTTGTCGAAATATCTGGCATAGGTACTTCTTCCGTGAATCCAAGTCGTGCAAGCACTTTTGATATTTCGTAACGGGCTTTGTGTGCACGATCCAAACTGTGAGACATAATGCGTTGATATTCAATCGGTGAATGGAATGAGGATCCATGTGACGCTACTGCATAATCCCAACGCCATTGTGATTGTCTGATCAAATCCAATGCGTTCTTCATTTGTGCTTCTGAAGCGCCTTTATCCCATGCAAATTTTGCTTCTATATGTGCAGAGGATAGCTCTTTCTCAACAATGATTCGTATTTCATTGCCTTTTCGTTGTCGTTCGTAAACTGAATTACGCAAGTCATCTTCCGATTCGCGGTGACAAACTTGACAGGTTGTGTTTATGTTTGCTAATGGACTGGTAATATGGTGACTGCTATATTTGACGCCTCCTTCTGAAATATATGGCATGTGACAATCGGCACATGAGAGACCGCGTTGGGCATGAATTCCTGTGCTGAATAGTTCAAAATCTGGGTGTTGGGCTTTGATGATAGGGGCGCGACTTAATTTATGGGTATAGTCGACAAACTGGATGCTGTCGTAATATTGCTCTGCGCCTTCTACTGTGGTACCATTTTGCCATGGGAACGTGAGATAATTGTCGCTTTTGTTGAAATAATACTCTACATGACATTGGGCGCAAACTAAAGAACGCATTTCTTGAGGGGTGGCGTCTGCTACATCTTTGCCCATATTTTGATATGCTTCGATAAGACCGGGACGTGATATTTGCAAATTCATTGTCTCTGGCTCGTGACAATCGGCACATCCAATGGGATTGACAATTTCTTGTCCTAACGATGCCCAGGTTCCTTTATAAAATTCGGCGACTCCTAATGAATCCATCATTCGTGGTACATCGGGACTTTTACATGTCCAACATGTGGCTGGCTGGGGACCTTGGTCGGGTGTCATTGGTGAACCAGTGCGTAAAGTATGACTGATATCTTCGATAGCATGCATATGACCTCTCGGGGTGGAATAATCTTTGGAAAATCCGTAGCCGGCCCAAAGGATAACCATTTCGGGACGCTCGAACAATACATCTTTCATCTGACTACCGTTGAATTCACTCTCAAAAGTTGTATCAGCAGTAAGTTTCCACGATTCATATTCTCTTGGATAATTGATCCCGAACAGCTCACTTCTGGGTTCAATACCCTTAATCTCAATCTTCTTATTGTTCATCACGCTTGTAATTTCAGCACGACGTTTGGTTATTGATGCCGCAAGCATACCCAAAAGAAAAACAGCACCCAATGTTACTAAAAACATTAGCCATCCAACCCAGGGTTTCATCTTCTTTATTTCTTTCTTCGGATCCATAGCAGGTACAAATTTATAGTTATTTTTGCTTATATTATTTATTTGGTAATTATTTGATTAAACTTTCAAGCCATTTTGGGACATTTGTTTCTGGCATAGGTACTAATTGATTTGATGTGGCTGATAACGAACGACTCCGAGTGTGGGGTAGATCTCGGTGACAATCCCAACAGGCATTGCCTTTCAATTCTTTTGTGTCCTTAAATCCCATTCGTCCGGTCTTAACAAATTCCTGATTTAACTGTGTATGGCATCGAATACAATTGTCCATTATTACTTCTGAACTGGCGTCTAATGCAATAATTGATTGTGGCTCTGCTCTTAAAGTGAAAATGGCGGCATGACGCAAACCGTCTTTTGCCTTGAAATAATATTTGTTTACAATATTGTCATGAGGAACATGGCAGTCGTTGCACGTGGCGTCCCTACCGTGTGAACTGTGAAACCAGGTTGTGTAATAGGGTGCCATAATGTGACAGTTCACGCACACTTCTGGTTTATCTGAAAGGTAACTATAAGAACGTGAGGTTGTAAAAGCGTATATAAACAATCCTACGAATGCACCAACTATAATGATGGCTGGAATTTTCCAACAGCCCTTCGGTAATATTTCTTTTACGAAATTTCGTATTTTTCTCATGATCGTTTAAGTATAAATTAGGTATTTGTACAAATATACAACAAATTATTCAAATAATCAATAGCTTAACACAAATAATATCTTGAAAAACTAACTAATTATCAATAAACTATGCTCTCACCATCGTCTCTCACTCCTCCCAATTCGACTTTGAGGAGTTTATATTTAAATTGAAAGGGGGACTTTAGCAGCTTTGTTGTTTTCGGACTTTTGAGGCAATTTTGCAAGCAGCGTTTGATTAAATCGTACCTTCTGACCAATTTTCACAAGTATCTCACTTTCTACGGGAACAAATATATCCATTCGGGAACCGAACTTTATAAATCCCAGTCCATCACCAATTATAACACAATCGCCTACATTTGAGTAAGTTACTATTCTTCGGGCATATGCACCGGCTATTTGTTTTGTCAGTACTTTATGACCCTCCGGGGTTTCAATAACGACGGCTGTTTGTTCGTTTTCAGTACTTGATTTAGGTAGGAATGCACGATGAAAATTTCCCTCTTGGTGTGAGATGTGTGTGATTTTCCCGCTCACAGGAATCCAGTTGCAGTGCGAGTCGAAGAATGTCATATATACCGAAATTTGGATGCATTCTTTATGAATGAATTTGTTCTCAAATACGCGTTCAATGACTACTACTTTTCCATCATTTGGAGAACATACATAACCCTTTTCCTCTCCTTGATATTTCCTTTGTGGATCGGCGTAAAAAGATATAATGGTTTGTGCTACAAAAAGATATGGTGCCAGTGCTATAAACTTGACTGCTGCTGATCCATAATATAGGATTAGCGCATACAATAGTGTCATAATAATCATTGTAAGCGTTACCTGAACCTTACCCTCTTTGTGAATCTGCATAATTAAGTTTATAAATTTTATCAAGAGCCTTTAATGTCAGCTCCAATTGAACAATATCTGTCTTAGTACCTTCTTCAGGTTGAATTTTGTCTGTCTTTTCAGGTACAATATTTTTTTCCCACACATCCTTATCAAGATAAGGCACAATTGCGGGAATAACTGCTTCTACACGTTCATAGAAAAAAGAGTTTTCTTTTATATCTTTTTTTATGATGAATTCATTTTTATCGATCATCAAAACTAAATTGAGCAGGATACTCAAAATAACCATCATTGTACCCATCGCAATTATTGCTCCCAGTAATCGATTGACAAAATTGAGATTTATCACTTTTAATACTCCTTGGATAAGTTTGCCTAAAACAATTATTACAAAAGAAATTGTCAGGAATGATATAGTATATGATAAAACGCTTGCCACATTAAATTCCATTGTAAAGGTTTTCATAATCCAGGGCAAGATGATTTTTCCAAGTTCACCACCAAAAACGGCCGATAAAATTACAATTGCCAGTCCTGCAAGCTGCATAATTAATCCTTTTCTGATACCACTGATCAAAGCAAGTATCAAAGAGATGCTAACAGTAAGATCAAACCAATTCATATATTATCAATGATGACTTTTTCAGCTTTTACGTTCTCTTTGAGAAAAAGGGATGCCAACGACTCAAATTTCTGAGCTGAATCTGTTGTGAAATATTCGCGTTTACCGTTTTTTGTACACCTTTTTTCCATTTCTGGATGTCTTTTCAAATAATTTTTCAGACTTTTGGCAACATACTTTCCTTGGGGGATAACATTTATTCCGTCGGGAGTAAATTGTTTTATTTTATCCAAGAGAAGAGGGTAGTGAGTACACCCTAAAAGTAGTGTATCAATTTCCGGATCTCTTTTCAGTATATTCTCTATATGCTGTTTTATAAAGTAATCGGCCCCTGGCTTGTCAAATTCCCGGTTCTCGACTAGCGGAACCCACATAGGACATGCTTCTCCGTTTACTATAATTTGTGGATAGAGTTTAGTTATTTCCAGATTGTAAGAGTTCGATTGAATCGTACCCTCAGTTCCTAAAACACCTATATGATTAGAGTGTGTGAATTCTGACGAACATTCTGCAATTGGTCTAATCACACCCAAAACTCTTCTGTTAGGTGCAATTTCAGGTAAATCATTTTGTTGAATTGTTCTCAATGCTTTTGCAGATGCGGTATTACAAGCCAGAATAACTAAATGGCAACCATTTGCAAAGAACCATTTAACAGCCTGAAGCGTGAATTCATAAACTAGTTCAAATGATCTGTTCCCATAAGGAGCGCGGGCATTATCACCCAGATATAAATAATCATATTCCGGCATTAGTGCTTTTATTTCCGAAAGGATCGTTAGCCCACCATAGCCGGAATCAAAAACACCAATTGATCCGTTGAGTTCTTTCACTATAATTGATTGCGCAAGAAATTCTAATTGATTTGTAGTTTAGCTTTAACAAAAGGAGTGGCGTCTATTGCATAAGGAGATATAAATAGAATCGCTGGGTTTGATTTGTCATAAATGACTGTGTATTGCTGTTCTAACCCAACTGCCTTAATTGCATCTCCTACTTTTTTATTAATAGGGTCAAGCATTTTTTTCTCTTGCAGTTCAATATCTTTTTGAGCAAGTTGCATAAACTGATTCATTTTCTTTTCAAGTTCAGTTAGTTCTTGCATTCTGCGCAGTTTAATGTTCTCTGCAAGAGATGATTGATAAGTGATGAAGTCGGAATATTTCTTGTTATATTCATCCTGTAATACTTTCAACTCATCTTTATAATTCTCACTTAATTTTTTTAACGCTTCTGTAGCAACTGCTTTCTCGGGCATTGCCTGGATTATTTCTGTTGTATTAACATAAGCTACAGTATTATTAGTTTGCTGAGCAAACATGGTAGCATTCAACATGAGAATAAATACGCTCAGCGTAATAATAATTTTCTTAGTCATAATATCTCTGTTTAAATAACCTGTATATTAATATTATAACCATTGACTCTTGTAATTTCTCTTGTGTTTCGGTAGCACCTGCTTTTATTGCAAGTGCTACCTAATCAGGCAGAGAATTACAATTTACAATGTCAACTGGTTTAATTTGTTTTTATAATGTTTTCTTAACTTCAACTTCTTCAAAGGCTTCGATTATATCGCCGATCTTTATATCATTGAAGTTATGAATTGTTATACCGCACTCATATCCTACTGATACTTCTTTGATATCATCTTTGAAACGTTTCAGTGATTCCAATTCGCCGGTAAAGATAACAATTCCTTCTCGAATTAAACGAATTTTACTGGTACGTTTTATTTTTCCATCTCTAACCATACATCCGGCAACTGTTCCTACCTTGCTAACCTTGAACACATCCAAGACTTCAACGTTGGCTTTTATCTCTTCTTTAATTTCAGGAGAAAGCATACCTTCCATAGCTGCAGTAACTTCCTCAATTGCATCATAAATGATTGAGTATAGTCGAATGTCAACGCCTTGTTTCTCGGCTTCTCTGCGTGCTTGAAGTGAAGGACGTACCTGGAATCCAATGATAATTGCATTTGATGCAGATGCCAGTGTAATATCAGATTCTGAAATCTGACCAACAGCTTTATGAATTACATTTACCTGAATCTCAGGTGTAGACAATCGAATTAAAGAATCTGACAGTGCTTCTACTGATCCATCCACGTCACCTTTCACAATAAGGTTCAGTTCCTGGAAATTACCAATAGCAATGCGTCGACCGATATCGTCAAGTGTAAGTATTTTCTGAGTACGTAAAGATTGTTCACGCTGTAACTGTTCTCTGCGACTTGCAATTGAACGAGCTTCTTGTTCATTTTCTAGTACATTGAAAGTGTCACCTGCTTGAGGTGCACCATTCAAACCAAGAATCAATGCCGGTTCTGATGGTTTAGCTTCTTCAATGCGTTGATTACGTTCATTGAACATAGCCTTTATTTTACCAAATGAAGCACCCGCAATAACAATATCTCCTTGTTTAAGTGTACCGTTCTCAACAAGAACTGTAGCAACATAACCCCGACCTTTATCCAAAGATGATTCAATAATTGATCCTTTTGCACGTTTTTTGGGATTGGCTTTTAATTCAAGCATATCAGCTTCAAGTAGAACTTTTTCAAGTAATTCCTTGATTCCTATACCTTTTTTTGCTGAAATTTCCTGCGACTGATATTTTCCTCCCCAATCTTCTACAAGATAGTTCATTTTGGCGAGTTCTTCCTTTATCTTTTCAGCGTTAGCTCCCGGTTTATCTATTTTATTTATAGCGAAAACAACAGGAACACCGGCAGCAGAAGCATGATTAATTGCCTCAATGGTTTGGGGCATCACGTTATCATCAGCTGCAATAATAATGATAACAACGTCAGTAACTTTTGCACCACGAGCACGCATAGCTGTGAAAGCCTCGTGACCCGGAGTGTCAAGAAATGTTATCTGTCGACCATCGTCCAACTTAACATTGTAAGCTCCAATATGTTGTGTGATACCACCTGCCTCTCCGGCAATCACATTCGCGTTTCGGATTGAGTCAAGTAAAGACGTCTTTCCATGATCCACGTGACCCATAACTGTTACAATTGGAGGGCGAGATATTAAATCTTCCGGTTTGTCCTTTTCAATAGTGATTGCTTCAACTAATTCGGCACTAACGAATTGTGTCTTAAAACCATACTCTTCTGCTACTATATTGATAGTTTCAGCATCCATTCTTTGGTTGATCGCAACCATAACACCCAAACTCATGCTTGTAGCAATTACATTTGTAATTGGTACATTCATCATGTTTGCTAAGTCGTTAGC
>Ga0265294_10001767_pt1 | contig 28926 bp, 20 predicted proteins | sample MunlanPumphouse3_FD_192504 | JGI IMG/M metagenome (GOLD analysis project Ga0265294, IMG submission 192504) | Groundwater microbial communities from a municipal landfill in Southern Ontario, Canada - Pumphouse #3 | ecosystem: Environmental > Aquatic > Deep subsurface > Groundwater | place...
CCACCGAGGAAAGCCGAGCCGATGCAGGCAGAGAAAAGGTTATGGAGATAGCTTTGACAGAGCTGTTTCCATTCAAAAACCACCCTTTCAAAGTAAAAGATGATGAAGCAATGGCAGAAACCGCCGAGAGCATAAAGGAATATGGTGTGCTTGTTCCTGCTATCGCCCGACCCCGTGATGAGGGCGGCTATGAGCTTGTCGCAGGACACCGAAGGCACAGGGCAAGCGAACTGGCAGGGCTTGACACCATGCCTGTTCTTGTCCGTAACCTTGACGATGATGCCGCCACTATCATTATGGTGGACAGCAATCTGCAAAGAGAAAACATCTTGCCAAGTGAACGAGCCTTTGCCTACAAATTAAAGTTAGATGCCATAAAACGAAAGGCAGGCAGACCCACAAAAGAAAATGGTAGCCAAGTTGGCGACAATTTAAGAAGTGTTAATATTCTTAGCGAAAATGCCCCCGACAGTGCAAGGCAAATACAACGCTATATCCGTCTTACTGAGCTTATCCCCGAGCTTTTAGACATGGTAGATGATAAGAAAATCGCCTTTAACCCTGCTGTGGAGCTGTCCTACCTAAAGCCCGAGGAACAGACAAATTTACTTGAAGCAATGGATATGGAACAGGCAACCCCCTCTCTTTCGCAGGCACAGCGGCTTAAAAAGTTTAGTGCCGAGGGCAAATGCACCCTTGAAGCCATGTGTGCCATTATGAGCGAAGAAAAGAAAGGCGAACTCGACAAGGTAACGCTTACAAGCGATAAGCTCCGTAAGTATTTCCCCAAGTCCTATACACCGCAGAAAATGGAAGAAACCATACTTAAACTATTGGAAACATGGCATAAAAAGCGTACTCAAAGCCAAGAGCGATAAGGCAAAACAGCACTGAAAGGAAGTGAGGAAATGGCTGTGTGCAGAATAGAAAAAACAAAGGATTACACCGTCATGGCAAACCACCATTTACGCAATAAAGGCTTGTCGCTCAAAGCAAAAGGCTTGTTATCCCTTATGCTGTCGCTCCCCGAAGATTGGGATTACACCGTAAAAGGGCTTGCCTATATCTGCAAAGACGGCATAGACAGTATTAACGGGGCGATTAAGGAGCTTGAAACCACAGGATATATGCACCGTCAGCGTGTCAGAAATGACCGAGGACAGCTCACCACTACGGAATATACAATCCGTGAGTATCCTCAAAACATGGGCGGTGACACATTCCCTGCCGAGGGCTTGCCTGCACAGGGAAGCCCTATACTGGAAAATCCAACACAGGCTATGCCAATACAGGAAGAACCCCACCAATTAAATACTTATCTACAAACTATTGATAAATCAAAAACGGATTTATTTAATACCGAAACATCAAATCCTTATCAATCAAATCCTTACGGTGGCAAGAAAGCGGGATATGATGAGATAGGATGTGAAACTTACGAAGAAGTAAAAGAAATGGTTTACGAGAGCATTGAGTACAAGCATTTTAAGCAGCACGGTGGTATCGGTATACGTGAGCGTTTAGACGAAATAGCCGACATTATCATCGAAACACTGTGTTCCACAAAGGACACCATAAACATTGCCGGTGATGATTACCCTGCAAGGCTTGTGAAAAACAAGATGCTGAGAATTACCTCGTCGCACATTGAGTATGTGTTTGACTGCTTGAACAAAAACACCACCTATGTGCGGAACATCAAGCGGTATTTGCTCGCCGCCCTTTTTAATGCCCCGTCTACCATAGACAACTACTACTCCGCTTTAGTCAATCACGATTTATACAGTCCTAACCGTTAAGGCACTTTGTAAAGACATTTGCAGAGTGCCTTTTTTCATGCCAAAAAATGAAAGGAGAAATTCAAAATGAGAAAACCAATGGCTTATATTACCGCCGCTTGGAGTAACAACGAGTTTGAAGTAACTGAAACGGCAGCTAAATATTGCAGAAAGCTCTATGAAGCAGGCTATACCCCTGTTTGCCCACCGCTGTATCTTCCCCTGTTTCTGTGTGACGGAGTGCCGCAGGAGCATAAGGACGGAATTGATATGGCAAGGGATATGCTTCGCCGTGCAAGGGTGCTTGTGGTATGCGGCAGTATCGTAGATGAAAATGTGAAAAACGATATAGCCACCGCCCAAAGGCTGAATATCACCGCCACTACCCTTGAGGGCATCTTAACAGTCAAGGGGCAAGGCAGAGAGGAATAGTCGTAGAAAAACCGTGAAAGGAGGGATTTTTCATGCAGGAAGAAGTGGAACAAAAAACCGTTGCCCTTGTCATCAGTGCAAGCAAGCTCACAGGCAGAGAGCTGAAAAAAGCAATGCTAAAACTGCTTGCACATTTGAAAGACAAAAAAGCCCACCCCAATATCCCACAGGGGAAACAGTCAGTAAAACAGCTTGCAAAGCAAGGTCAAGGTATGAACAGTATTGAAATTACCGACCAAAACATCAAAGATTTTGAGCGAATAGCAAAAAAGTACGGTGTGGACTTTGCTGTTATGAAAGATAAGACAGAAATACCGCCTAAGTATGTTGTCTTTTTCAAAGGTAAAGATGCCGATGCCATTACCAATGCCTTTAAGGAATACACCGCAGACATGGTGAAAAAGGCGGCTCGACCGTCTGTGCTTGCAGAGCTTAGAAAGTTGGCTCAGATTGTGAAAAACACCGTTGTGGATAAGGTGAAACATAAAAACAAGGAGCAGAGCCTATGAGTAAAAAGATGAAAAAGCTCCTTATCCTTAACATTCCCTACCTTGTGTTGGGGCTGCTGTTTACAAAGTTGCCCGAAGCATGGCGGTACACAAACGGTGTTGATTTAGGGCAAAAGATACTGAATTTGGGCGAGGGCTTATCGAGAGCTTTTGCAGTACCGTTTCCGTCCTTTTATCCCACCGACTTGCTCATCGGGCTTGCCATAGGTGCATTACTAAAGCTGATAATCTATATTCGCAGTAAGAATGCAAAAAAGTACCGTAAGGGTGTGGAGTATGGCTCTGCCCGTTGGGGCAACGCAAAAGATATTGAGCCATATATAGACCCCACATTCCAAAACAATGTACTGCTCACTCAAACGGAACGGCTGACGATGAACAACCGCCCCAAAGACCCAAAGACAGCACGAAATAAAAATGTGCTGATTGTAGGCGGCTCGGGCAGTGGTAAAACAAGATTTTGGCTCAAACCGAACCTCATGCAGTGCCACAGCTCCTATGTAGTGACCGACCCCAAAGGCAGTATCGTCATTGAGTGCGGAAAACTGTTGCTCCGTGAGGGCTATAAGGTGAAAATCCTCAACACTATCAATTTCAAGAAATCCATGCACTACAACCCTTTCGCCTATATCAGAAGCGAAAAGGACATCTTAAAGCTCGTTACTACCTTGATTGCCAACACCAAAGGCGAGGGCAAGGCAGGCGATGATTTTTGGGTGAAAGCGGAAACGCTGCTCTATACCGCCCTTATCGCCTATATCTACTATGAAGCTCCCGAAGATGAGCAGAATTTCACAACGCTGATTGAGTTTATTAATGCCAGTGAAGTCCGTGAGGACGATGAGGAATTTAAAAACAATGTGGATTTGATGTTTGATAGGCTCGAGGAAAAAGACCCTCAGCATTTTGCCGTAAGGCAATATAAGAAGTACAAATTAGCCGCAGGCAAAACAGCGAAGTCGATTTTAATTAGCTGTGGTGCAAGGCTCGCTCCCTTCGATATTAAAGAGCTTAGAGAGCTGACCGCTTATGACGAACTGGAGCTTGATACCCTCGGAGATAGGAAAACAGCACTCTTTATCATCATCAGTGACACCGATGCAACATTCAATTTCCTTGTATCCATGTGCTACACGCAGTTATTTAACTTGCTTTGTGATAAAGCAGATGATGTGTACGGCGGTCGCTTGCCTGTTCATGTGCGGTGCTTAATTGACGAGTGTGCCAATATCGGGCAGATACCAAACCTTGAGAAGCTCATGGCAACCATTCGCAGTCGTGAAATATCCGCTTGCCTTGTTTTGCAGGCACAATCACAGCTCAAGGCACTCTACAAGGACAATTCAGATACCATTATCGGCAACTGCGACAGCATGATTTTCCTCGGTGGCAAGGAAAAAACTACCCTCAAGGATTTAACTGAAACCCTCGGCAAAGAAACCATTGATATGTTTAACACTTCCGACACCCGAGGCAGCCAACGCAGTTATGGTATCAACTATCAGCGGCTTGGAAAAGAGCTTATGAGCATGGACGAGCTTTCTGTCATGGACGGTGGGAAATGTATTTTACAGCTTAGAGGTGTTCGCCCCTTTTTCAGCGAAAAGTACGATATTACAAAGCACCCGAACTACAAATACCTCTCGGACTTTGACAAGAAAAATGCCTTTGACATTGAGAAATTCTTATCCACAAAACTAAAGCTCAAAGGGAACGATGTGTATGAGGTTTACGATTTAAGCAAGGAGGAAGAAACAACCGAGCCACCGCCCTCAGACGGGCAATAAACACTACCGTTCATGGTGGTGTTTTTTATATACACAAGCCACACGGAAAGGAGGTGTTGCCTATGATTGTTGTCTTTTAACGCTGTCAGTGAACAGCGTTTTTTTATTGCCAAAACACAAACCAACAAATACAAAATTAAAGGAGAAAAATCATATGGAATTTTTTAATCAAGCAGTAGTTGCATTGCAGACACTCGTTATCGCTCTTGGAGCAGGACTTGGAATTTGGGGAGTTATCAATCTCCTTGAGGGGTACGGCAATGATAACCCCGGTGCTAAATCACAGGGTATGAAACAGCTCATGGCAGGCGGTGGCGTAGCACTGATTGGCATGACCCTTGTACCACTTCTCAGCGGATTGTTTTAAGATAACAGCCGATGGATTTTATCATTGATGCAATCAACGAGTGGATAACCAATCTGCTCGTTGACGGCATTATGGGTAATTTAACGGGCTTGTTCGATAACATCAACTCGGAAGTATCAAGGATTGCAGGAGATGTAGGGAAAACACCGTCACAATGGAATGGCGGTGTTTTTTCTATGATTGAGAACTTATCGGACACCGTTATCATGCCCATAGCCGGAATAATTCTGACCTTTGTGATGTGCTACGAGCTGATACAAATGGTCATTGACAGAAACAATATGCACGACTTTCCACCCTCGGACATTTTCAAGTGGATGATGAAAACCTTTATTGCCGTGGTACTGGTCACAAACACATTCCCCATTATGATGGGCATATTTGATGTGGCACAGTCCGTCATATCCAATGCGGCAGGAGTAATAGTCGGAGATACCGCAGTAGGAGTTGAAACCTTAGATGCCCTGCGTGAAAGCCTGTTAGAAATGGATATAGGCTCACTCTTGGGGCTGTATCTGCAAAGTTTCTTTATGGGGATAATCATGTGGGCATTATCCGTGTGCATTTTCATTATCGTGTACGGAAGAATGCTTGAAATCTACCTCATGACCTCTCTTGGAGCAATCCCTATTGCTACGATGTCGAGCAAGGAGTGGAATATGGGAAACAACTACCTCAAAGCTCTGCTTGCCCTCGCATTTCAAGGTTTCCTTATCATGGTGTGCGTTGGCATTTATGCGGTACTTATTCAGTCCATCACAACAGGTGATGACCCCATAAAAGCAATTTGGACTTGCATGATGTGCACGGTACTGCTCTGCTTCTCCCTCTTTAAGACGGGTACATTGGCAAAGAGCATATTCTCGGCACACTAAAATTAACATATTTGCTCTATATGGTTGTTGTATTAAGTGATATAATGTGAAAAAGGAGATGAACAAATGGAGCAAAGAAAAAGATTGGGAGGTAATAGCGGAGCAGGATATTATACCTCATGGGAAAAATCCAAAGACAATGGCTGTATATATTGCGGTAGTCCTGCTACCACAAGAGAACATATACCATCTAAAGCATTTTTAGTTGACCCTTATCCAGAGAATTTACCAACAATTCCTGCTTGTTTTGAGTGCAATAATGGGTATTCTGAGGATGAAAAATATCTCGCTTGCTTTTTAGATGTGTTGAAAAGCCAAGTGTATGACGATTGTCCTCAACATGAACAGACCATTGTGAGGATTGAGAAGGATAAAAAGCTACAAGAAACGCTTAGAAAACAGATACAAAAAAATGATGGCAAAGTGTATTATGACCCCGATGAAGAACGAATACTTCGTATACTGTTCAAACTCGCAAGATGTCATGCAGGCTTTGAATTTGACCATGTAAACCTTGATGATGTCAAAGCAAAAATATGGTATGATTTTGCATTCAACATTTCAGATGAAGCGGCACTGAGTTTTAACGAAATTCCCGAAATGAATAAAGCTCCTGAAGTTGGGTCAAGAGGTGTGTTCGTGCCTTTCATAGCCCAAAATGTAGAAACTGGAGAGGTCATGGCTCTTGCCTTTTGGAATGATGTCCAAGACAACCAATATCGTTATCAAGCATCTCTTAATGATGAAGGTGGGATAACAGTAAAACTTGTGATATTTGAGTTCCTATATTGCGAAGTAATATTTGATTAAAAATTATGGCATTGCAACCGCAAAAGCGGTTGCTTTTTTGTTGCCAAGAAAGGAGGATTTTATGGCTTATGTACCAATCCCAAAAGATTTAAGCAATGTAAAAACAAAGGTTGCCCTAAACCTTACCAAACGGCAAATTATCTGTTTTTCGGCGGCACTGGCGGTAGGATTACCGCCTTTTTTCATTCTCAAGGACTATATCGGCACAAGCCCTGCGGTGCTTGTAATGATGCTTCTCATGCTCCCGCTGTTCATGTTTGCCATGTATGAAAAGCACGGTCAGCCCCTTGAGGTAATCCTCAAGAACTATGCAGCGGTGCGTTTTCTCAACCCGAAACAAAGACCTTACATGACGGATAACTTTTATCCGCTACTGGAAAGGCAATATCACTTAGACATGGAGGTAAATCAAATTGTCAAAAATCGAAAAAAAGCCCATAAAGCTCACCCGAGCAGAAAAGCAAAACATTGCCAGTGCGGTGCAAAGGGTGAACAATAAACCCAAAGGGTTAAAGTCGGCACAGGACAGTATTCCTTACCGTCATATTTTCCCCGATGGTATCTGTCATGTGGGCGATAAGCTCTACACCAAAACCCTGCAATTCGGTGACATCAATTATCAGATTGCACAGAACGAGGACAAAACCGCCATCTTTGAAAGTTGGTGCGACTTCCTCAACTACTTTGACAGCACCATCAAATTTCAGCTCACATTCTTAAACACCACAGCAAATACAAAAGACTTTGAAAAAAGTGTGTTCATCGCTCCACAGGCAGATGATTTCGACAGTATCCGAACAGAGTACAGCGAGATGCTGCACAATCAGCTTGCAAGGGGCAACAACGGGCTTGTGAAAACCAAGTATCTGACCTTTGGTATTGAAGCCGAGAATATCAAAATCGCAAAGCCCCGTCTTGAACGCATTGAAAATGACCTGTGGAACGCATTTAAGCGGTTGGGTGCGCAGCTCACCTCTCTTGATGGCAGAGAACGCTTAAAGCTCATGCACAACATTCTTCGTATGAGTGGCAATGCCCCCTTTGCCTTTGAGTGGAACTGGCTTGCACCCTCGGGGCTTAGTACAAAGGACTTTATCGCCCCGTCCTCTTTTGAGTTTAAGGAGAAAGGCACATTCAGAACAGGCGATAAATACGGTGCGGTATCCTTTTTGCAGATACTCGCCCCCGAGCTGAATGATCGTGTACTGTCCGACTTTTTGGAAATGGAGAGCAATCTCATTGTTACCATGCACATTCAATCGGTAGACCAAATGAAAGCAATCAAAACTATCAAGCGTAAGATTACCGACCTCGATAAAATGAAGATTGAGGAGCAGAAAAAAGCGGTAAGAGCAGGCTATGACATGGACATCATTCCGTCAGACCTTGCCACTTATGGCGGTGAAGCCAAAAAGCTCCTTGCCGACCTACAAAGCCGCAACGAGCGAATGTTTTTAATTACATTCCTTGTGCTGAATACCGCTGACAGCAAAAAGGAACTGGACAATATCCTGCTCCAAGCAAGCGGTATTGCCAACAAGCACAACTGCACCCTCATAAGGCTTGATTATCAGCAGGAACAGGGCTTTATGACCGCCTTGCCCCTCGGCAAAAACTTTGTACCCATACAGCGGAGCTTGACCACCTCAAGCACCGCTATTTTTGTGCCTTTTACCACACAGGAGCTGTTCCAATCGGGCGGCGAAGCCTTGTATTATGGCTTAAATGCCCTGTCAAGCAACCTCATCATGGTAGACCGCAAGCAGCTCAAAAACCCCAACGGGCTTATCCTCGGTACGCCCGGCAGTGGTAAGAGTTTTTCTGCCAAGCGAGAAATCACCAATGTATTTCTCATTACCACCGATGACATCATCGTGTGCGACCCCGAGGGAGAATATTTTTCCCTTGTGAAAAGGCTTAAAGGACAGGTCATCAAAATATCGCCTACAAGCAGCCAGTACATCAACCCGATGGACATCAACCTCAATTACTCTGAGGACGATAGCCCCCTTGCCCTAAAGAGCGATTTTATCCTCTCCTTGTGTGAGTTAATCGTTGGCGGCAAAGAGGGCTTGACCCCTGTTGAAAAGTCCATCATTGACCGCTGTGTTACCCTCGTTTATGCAGAATACCTTGCCAACCCCGACCCTGCCAAAATGCCGATTTTGGGTGACCTCTACGATGCTCTCGGCAGACAGGAAGAAAAAGAAGCAAAGCATATCCGTTCAGCTCTTGAAATCTATGTCACAGGCTCGCTCAATGTTTTTAACCACCGCACCAATGTGGAGCTTTCTAACCGCCTTGTCTGCTATGACATTAAAGAACTCGGCAAACAGCTTAAAAAGCTCGGTATGCTCATTGTGCAAGACCAAGTTTGGAACAGAGTAACCATAAACCGTGCGGAAAAACGCTCTACTCGCTACTATATGGACGAGTTTCACTTGCTTTTGAAAGAGGAACAGACCGCTGCCTACTCGGTGGAGATTTGGAAACGCTTTCGTAAATGGGGCGGTATTCCTACAGCCATCACACAGAACATCAAAGACCTGTTATCCTCTCGAGAAGTAGAGAACATCTTTGAAAATTCCGACTTTGTGTATATGCTCAACCAAGCGGCAGGCGATAGACAGATACTTGCCAAGCAACTTAATATCTCCCCTCATCAGCTCTCTTATGTGACAGGCAGCGGTGTTGGTGAGGGGCTGCTCTTTTATGGCAATGTCATTTTGCCTTTCGTGGATAAATTCCCGAAAAACACTGAGCTTTACGGTATTATGACCACCAAGTTGGACGAAACCAAGCAAGAGTAAAGGCGGTGTGCGATGAAAAAACAATCAAGACTGCAATTTACCGAAGAAGAACGAGCCGACCCCACTTTAGAAAAGCCCATAGCAAAGTCTGAAAAAGCGGCTGATAAATTGAAAAAGGCACAGGCTAACATACCGAAGAAAACAGTAAAAACCAAAGAACGCACCTTTGATGCCGACACTGGCAAAACAAAGGTGCGTTTGCATTTTGAGGAAGTGGATAAGCCAAAGCCACCCTCAAAGCTTTCTCATGGCATTAAAAAAGCCCCCGAGAGGGCTGTCTTGTCTGCTGTGCATAAGAAAATCAGCGAAGATGAGCAGGACAATGTGGGGCTTGAAGCGGCACATGGCACCGAAAAGGCAGGTGAATTTGCCGTACACCGTGTTCAAAGTACCTATTACTCCCACAAGATGAAGCCCTACCGTACACTGGCAAAGGCAGAGAAAAAGAGCATACAAGCCGATGTGAATGTACTTTATAAGAAAAGTATTAGGGATAACCCACAGGCGGCAAGCAACCCCATTTCTCGCTTTCAGCAAAAGAGAGCCATTAAAAAACAGTACATTGCCACACGGTACGGGAAAGGCACAAAAGCAGCACAGACCACCGCCAAGACCACAAAATCGGCAGTTAAAAAAGGGGCTGACACAGTATCAAAGGCAGTATCGGCAGTCGCTAAAAACCCAAAAGTATTGCTCATTCTGCTTGCCCTCTTTTTGATGATTGCCTTAATCGCCGGGGCGGTTTCTTCCTGCTCGGTTATGTTTCAAGGGGCGATAACAAATGTGGTATCAACCTCTTACACTTCCGAAAATGAGGAACTCATTGCCGCCAACAACAACTACACCGCACTTGAAACAGCGTTGCAGGCACAGATTAACAACATTGAAAGGGATTATCCCGATTATGATGAGTACCGCTATGACTTAGACCCCATAGCACATGACCCCCATCAGCTTGCATCATACCTAACCGCCTTACTGCAATATTTCAAGGCAAGCGAGGTGCAGGGCGAATTACAAAGGGTGTTTCAAAAGCAATACAAGCTCACGCTGACGGAAACGGTCGAGATACGTTATCGCACCGAAACGAGGACGGACACATGGACAGACGAGGACGGTAATACCCACTCCGATACCTATGAGGTGCAAGTGCCATATGACTACTACATTCTAAATGTCAGCCTAACCAATAGCGGAATTAGTGCTGTTGCCAACAGCCTACTCACACCCGAACAGCTCCAAATGTACAATGTCTATCTGCAAACGAAAGGCAATAAACCGCTGCTCTTTGGCGGCGGATCTATTGACGGTAGCCCCTCCACCGATTTAAGCGGTGTTGATTTTGTAAATGGCGAAAGACCGGGCAATCAAAATATCGTGGACATTGCAAAATCACAGGTAGGCAATGTGGGCGGTCAGCCCTATTGGTCATGGTACGGATTTAACAACCGTGTGGAATGGTGTGCCTGCTTTGTGTCATGGGTGCTTAATCAAGCAGGATATTCCGAGCCTAAGTTTGCAGCCTGCCAAAGTCAAGGCATTCCTTACTTCTCGTCCAAAGGACGATGGGCAAACAGAGGATACAAGGATATTGCCCCCGGCGATGTTATTTTCTTCGATTGGGAGGGCGATGGCAGCTCCGACCATGTGGGTATTGTTATCGGCACAGATGGCAGCCGTGTTTACACCGTTGAGGGCAATAGCGGCGATGCCTGCAAAATCAGAGATTATGACCTTAACAGCAGTGTAATTATGGGCTATGGTCTTATGAATTAAGGAGGAAATTCTTTGAACGCAAAACTAAAAAAGGTGCTTTCCGATATGAAGAAAATCGAGGATAAAATCGGGCTTTTGCAAGGGAAATGGGAAGAACTGAACAAGCAAAAAACCGAGTTTGAAAACCTTGAAATTATCGGACTTATCCGAGGTGCGAAAATCAGCACAGAAAATTTAACCGATGTTATCACGGCATACCGCATTAAAAGCGGTGTGCCTTTTTCATTTGAAAAACAGGAGGAAAACAAGAATGAAGAAAACTAAAATTCGTATTTTTACCGCTTTACTTATGGCGGTGCTTTGCATGACCGCTTTTTCCACCACTGCCTTTGCAGGCGGTGGCGAGGATATTACCGAGCCTACACCAGAAGTGACAGAAACACCCACCCCCTCTGTTCCTCTCACACCCGAGGGTAATTTAACCCTTGTGGACGATGTGGAGCGAACAGACGAGATTGATAAACAGTTTATTACCGCCGTATCCAAAAACGGCAACTATTTTTATCTCGTCATTGACCGTGCAGGCAAAGAGGACAATGTTTACCTTTTGAACATGGTAGACGAAGCCGACCTGCTTGCCCTCATGGAAGATGCTCCAACCGAGCCTAAAGTTTGCTCTTGCAAGGAAAAATGCGAAACAGGTGCGGTAAATTCTGACTGCTCTGTATGCAGCACAGACAGAGTAAGCTGCACTGGGAAAGCCCCCGAGCTGACCGAGCCTGCCGAGCCACAGCCCGAAAAAGGCAAGGGCAACCCGATGGGGATTGTGGCACTCCTTGTTGCGTTTGGTTTAATCGGCGGCGGTGCTTTCTACTATTTCAAGGTTGTAAAAAACAAGGCAAAGTCGCAGAGCAACCCCAATATGAACGAGTATGATTACAGCGATGATGATGAGGACGAGGACGAATACGAGCCAACCTCTGAGGAACAGGAGGACACTCCCGAAGAAAGTGAGGACGATACCCAGTGAAATATTTTACCGACAGTGCCTATGAAAGAATGATGATGCAAAAGCCCCAGTGTTCGCCGCCCCCTGTCACAGACAGACCGCCGAAAAAGGAGCAGAAAATCCGCAAGCTCATCATTGTACATGAAAAAAACGAAACCCCAAAACCCCATAAGGAGGGATAACGATATGCAACTTGTCATAGCAGAAAAGCCAAGCGTTGCACAGAGTATTGCAAAGATTTTGGGAGCGACAAGCCGCAAGGACGGCTATACCGAGGGCAACAACTACATTGTTTCGTGGTGTGTTGGGCATTTGGTAGAGCTTGCCCCTGCCGACAGCTACGATGAAAAATATGCCAAGTGGAGGTATGGGGATTTACCCATACTTCCTGCCCTTTGGCAGTACCAAGTTTCAAGCAGTACAAAAAAGCAGTTTGATGTGCTGAAAAAGCTGTTAAATGACAGCCGAGTGGATACCGTCATCTGTGCCACCGATGCAGGGCGAGAGGGTGAGCTTATCTTCCGCCTTGTTTACGATAAAGCAGGCTGTAAAAAACCAATCCAAAGGCTTTGGATTTCCTCTCTTGAGGATACCGCCATTCAAAAGGGCTTTGAAAATCTCAAGGACGGTAACGAATACGATAACCTCTATGAAGCTGCACTGTGCAGGGCAAAAGCCGATTGGATTGTGGGTATCAATGCCACTCGTCTGTTTTCCGTTCTTTACAATCAGACCCTAAATATCGGGCGAGTAATGTCACCTACCCTTGCCATGATTTGTGAGCGTGATGCCGCTATCTCCGTTTTTAAGCCCGAGCCATTTTACACGGTACATCTCACCTGTAATGGCTTTTCCCTTATAGGTGAAAAGCTCAAAGACAAGGCACAGGCTACGGCAATTCTAAAGGCTTGTGACGGTAAAGATGTACTCATCGAAAGTGTGGAGCAAAAGGAAAAGGCGGAAAAGCCGCCAAAGCTCTATGACCTTACCACCTTGCAGCGTGAAGCCAATAAGCTGTTAGGCTTTACCGCCGAGCAGACCTTACAGTATGCACAGAGCCTTTATGAAAAGAAGTACATCACTTATCCCCGAACTGACAGCCGATTTTTAACAGAGGATATGGAAAGCGGTATTCCCGTCTTAGCGAAAGCTACGGCGGATTTTTTTGTGCAGAGTGCCACCGAGCTACCTGTCAATACGGCACAGGTCATTGATAATTCCAAAGTCAGTGACCACCATGCCATTATCCCCACCATGAACACAAAGGGGCTTGATGTGCAGAGCTTGCCACATGGAGAGCGTGAAACGCTGTTACTCCTTGCCATTCGCCTTTTGGTTGCCGTAGGCGATACACACCGATACAGTGAAACGGTTATCACTGCAAAATGTGGTGAGTCCGTTTTCACAGCCAAAGGGAAAACCGTTCTGCAAGACGGTTTTAAGACAGTACAAAAGCTCTATAAGGGCGAACAGGAAAAAGAAGATAAAGACCAAGCCCTGCCAAGCATTGACCAGAGCGAAGTGTTTACCGCAAAGGCTGAAATTAAGGAGGGTAAAACCTCACCGCCAAAGCCTTTTACAGACGATACCCTGCTGTCCTCTATGGAAAATGCCAACAAAGCTGAAACCGATGCAGAGCGTAAAGGCATTGGCACTCCGGCAACGAGGGCAGGTATTTTGGAAAAGCTGATTAAATCGGGGCTTGCCGAGCGTAAGGGCGATAAAAAGACCAAGTATTTCACTGCTACCCACAAAGGCACAGCCTTAATCACCGTATTGCCTGAACAGGTGCAATCCCCTTTGATGACAGCAGAATGGGAAGAAAAACTGAAACTTATAGAGCTTGGGGAGCTGTCAGCCGATGGCTTTTTATCGAAGATTGTGAGCATGACCACCGCCCTTGTAAAGACCTATGAAATGATTAAGGGAGCAGATACCCTCTTTCCGTCCGACCGTGAGAGCGTAGGAAAATGCCCTCGCTGCAGCGGTGCAGTTAGTGAAAATAAAAAAGGCTTTTGCTGTTCTGATAAGGCTTGCGGCTTTGCAATTTGGAAAGAAAACCGCTTTTTCACTTCAAAGAAAAAGACCGTGACAAAGGCGATTGTTACGGAGCTTTTGAAAAATGGAAAAGTGCCGCTGAAAGGCTGCTATTCTGAAAAGACAGGCAAAACCTATGACTGCGTTGTTGTTCTTGATGATACAGGCTGTCAGTTTGTGAATTTCACAATGGAGTTTGCAGCGAAAAAATAAGGGCATGAAAAAACAGCCATCACGGTGATGTGATGGCTGTCATCTCGGATTTACTATTTTCTGTTTTTACGAGCTTTAGGGTCAAAAGCCAATGAGCGTTTACTGATACAATAGCTCCAATTTAGTGCATCAGGATTAACTGGAGCATATCCACAAGAAAGCATAGCATCTTTAAACTCATTGTTGGTTAAGTATATCCCTATGTCGCTCTCCAATATGTGTTTAAGTCCATAACTGGTATGGCTTAATAATGGAGTTTTTCTTGGAGAAATATTTTCATCAATCCAACTGAAAACAGCATCAATTTCTTGTTGAGGGTGAGCCGTAATTAAGGCTGCATCAATCGAGCCATTTTCTACGCTATATGGTCGTCCGTCTTTCATCATACTACTTCACCCCCTCCCCAAAAGACATATATCCGTTATTGAAATCGTCCGATTGGGACGATTTTTCTATTCTAATTTTACCATGCCGCCCAAAAGAAAGAAACAACCAAATGTAAATTTTGAAAGGAGTACATCTCTATGGCAGAAAAACAAAACCCGAAAGAACGGTTAAAAGAGATAACCGACAGCATTGAAACAGGCATAAAGGAGCTTTTTGAGAGCGATAAATACAGGAGCTATCTTCAAACCATGAACCGCTTTCACAAATATTCTCTTAACAACACCATGCTTATATCCATGCAAAAACCCGATGCAACTCTCGTTGCAGGCTTTAACAAATGGCGTGACGGCTTTTCCCGTTATGTCAAAAAGGGCGAAAAGGGCATAAAAATCATTGCCCCCACCCCTTACAAAATCAAGGAGGAACGAGAAAAGCTCGACCCACAGACCAAAGCCCCTATCCTTGATGCAAGCGGCAAAGTGCAGACCGAGGAAGTGGAAATACAGATACCCATGTTCCGTGTGGTATCTGTGTTTGATGTTTCGCAAACAGAGGGTGAGCCACTACCCACTCTTGCAAGCAATCTGACCGGAAATGTTGAGCAGTTTGAGGTATTCATGGAAGCGGTGAAACGCACCGCACCCGTTCCCATTGAAATCGAGCCGATGTCTGAGGATACGGACGGTTACTATCACATTGAGGACAAGAGAATTGCAATTCGTGAGGGCATGAGCGAGGTGCAGACCATTTCTGCCGCCATTCACGAAGTTGCACACTCTCTCCTGCACAACCGAGAAATGGAAAAGGAACTGCAAGCACAGCAGTGCGAAAACAAAAAGCCGATGAAACCCAAAGACCGCAACACTGAGGAAGTTGAAGCCGAAAGCATTTCCTTTGCTGTTTGCAGTTATTATGGCATACAGACCGCCGAGAACAGCTTGGGCTACATTGCCACTTGGAGCAAGGGCAAGGAGCTTGCCGAGCTTAGAGCTTCTCTTGAAACCATAAATAAGACCTCATCGGAGCTGATAAGCGGTATTGATACTCACTTTGCCGAGATTATAAAAGAGCGTGGTATGGATATTGCCACAGAAACACCTGCATTGCAGCAAGCCCCCGACATTGCTAAGAATGAAATTACCGAGGGCAGCTCTAACATTGAAGTTGAGGGGCATATCGGCACTTGGTATGTCATTGATACCGAGGTTATTGACGGAACAAAATATTTTCTCCTTGAACATGAGGAACATGGTGACATTGCACCCTGCGTAATCATAGACAGCGATGCAAACCTTGTATTGGAAGATGTTTGGAATGGCTTTGATGACCTCAAAGAGCATTTTGACAACATTGAACCTGTGGCAGCTACCGAAAAAGCACCATTGCCCGAGCCGCCTATCGAGGAACACAGTCACCCCATGCCCGACCCCGATGTGAGTATTGCAGACCGCAATGCCTACGGCTATCTCTCCGATGAGCTGTTACCTCTCTCAAAGGGAAGAGCCATCGAGCTGTTTGGACAGGATTTGACGGTGTATCTGCTTTACGAGGACAACACCGAAGCAATGGCTTTTGACCGTGAGGACATTGACAATCACAGTGGTTTGTTTGGCATTGAAAAAGCAGACTGGCTTGCTCTGCAAGAACATGAGGAAATGAAAGGCACTGATAAGCTCTCTTCCGATATGAGCGAACAGCTCTTTTTAGAACACAACAAAGATGCCTTCGCCATTTATCAGCTTAAAGACGGTGACGAGCTTAGAGATTACCGCTTTGAAGGACTGGACTGGCTAAAGAGCCGTGACCTTTCGGTGGAGCGTGGCAACTACAATTTTGTATATACCGAGCCATTTACACAGTATGCAAGTCAAAGGGATAGGCTTGAGGAAATATGGGAGCGTTTTAACAATGACCACCCTGCCGATTTCAAAGGTCATTCCCTCTCTGTCAGCGACATCGTTGCTATCAAGCAAAACGGTGTTGTAACATACCATTACTGCGACAGCTATGATTTTAAGGAGCTGCCACAGTTTGGAGAGCCTACACCCCTTGTGCCGGATAACTTCCTTACAGGCGAAAAAATACAAACCCCTCGAGGTAGTTTTTCTCTTGCCGAAATGACAGCAGAGCAGATGAAAGCGGCAGGCTATGGCTACCACCACAGCTCTGATGACGGTGTATATCACATTATGGGCAATGGCACTCGTGCCTTTGCCATCAGAAACGAGGATAACCCCCTCCGTACCGCTGAAATGTCCACCGAGCAAAACTACAATCAGATTGACGGTATCCTAAACAATCAGCCCACTGTGGCACAGCTCGAGGAAGATGCCAAAAGCGGCAAGCCTATCTCTCTAATGGATTTGCTTGATGCCACACGCAGGGAAGAAAAGCAATCGGTCATGGAACAGCTTAAAACAAAGCCGCCGCAGGAAAAAGAAAAATCTAAAAAAGCACCCTCATACGGTGCGGAAATGGAGCGATGATTATGAGCAGATTTACAGTAGAAGAAAGCAATTTGATGTGCATTTACAATACAGGCTCAAGGGCAAATTTGCTGTCCGAGCTTACTGAAATGCAAAGCCACCTTGCAGCAGATGAAACCGAGCTGCTTGCCCTCACCAAGACGGTTATGGATAAGCTGTCAGCTATGAGTGATGAGGATTTTGAAAACCTTTCGGGTGAGCTTATTCCTGATTTTGAGGAACAGGAGGACTAAAAATGCCAACAAAAGCACAAGCATTTGCACAGCTTGCAGAGGATACCGCCACTCGCTTAACAAGCAGCCTTGCGAACTGGACAGGGTTTCTTGGTACGGTGGGGCGGCTGTATAAGTACCCTTACCATGAACAGCTTATGATTTACGCACAAAGACCCGATGCAACGGCTTGTGCAGATTATGAGCTGTGGAATGACAAGATGAACAGATTTGTTCGCCGTGGCTCTACGGGCATTGCTCTGCTTGACCCCACAGGCGATACCCCGAAATTAAAATATGTATTTGATGTGTCTGATACGGGCGGCCGAGAAAATTCTCGCCACCCTTTCCTTTGGGAAATGAGGGAGTATCACGAACAGCCGATTTTAGAAATGCTCAAGGATAAATTCGGTGTGTACAGCGATAACCTCACAGACGGATTTTACAACATTGCCAATGACTTGGCGAAAGAGTATTATGATAATCACAAAGAGGAAATACCCTACTTTGCAGAAAAAAGTTTTTTAGAGGACTACGATGAGGACAATCTTCGCATCGCTTTTGAAAATGCCGCCACTGTCAGTATCGCCTATACCCTTATGCAGAGGTGTGGGCTTAATACCGAAAACTACTTTGAGCATGAGGATTTTCTACCTATCTTCGATTTTAACACCTCTGCTGCTGTCAGCCTTTTGGGTACAGCAGTCAGCGAACAAAGCGAGCAAGTATTCAGACAAGTATCACTCACCATAATCAAAACGGAGCGTGAAAGGAGCAACGAGCATGAACAACTTAACTTACAGCAAGAACGGGGATTATCTGATACCCAACATCACACTGACAGAACAGCCGACACAGCCTTTGGGCAAATACGGCAGATTGAGGAAAACCTATCTGGAGGAACACCGCAAAGCTCTATTCAACCACCTGTTACTGAGCGAGAATCTGCAAGCTCATCTATTGGAAATCGACCAAACAGCCAACCGCCGATTGGAGCAGATAATGGCAGACTTGCAGAAAGTGCAGACACCGCCCGACAAGATGACACAGCAGATGGAGTGGGTAGGTCACATGAACAACCTCAAAGCCCAAGCGGAGGAACTGATACTGATGGAGCTTATTTACAGCTAACCCTGTTCCCCACAGAGCAGGAACAGATACAAAGTATAGCGGACAGACAAGAGCGTGTAAAAACGCAAGGTCAGTCCGCTTTTTCTATTTCTCACAGTGAAATTGAATATGAGTTACAGCGTGGCACAGGCACTCAGGGCGGCAAATTTCGTGTCTATGACTTTTACAAGAAAAACCCCAACGAAAAAGCGGCGGTTGACTTTATAAAAAATGAGTTTGGGTGGTACGGACACAGCCATACTTTTGAAGATGGCTCAAGAGGGTTTATTGACTATCAGCCCTCGAAAGGCATGATGATAAGCCACTATGATACAGACAAAAAAAGCACACTTAAATGGACAGAAATAGAAAAATATCTCCGTGCCTTAGTAGCCGCAAACAGATATTTGACCGCCGAGGAAAAAGCACAATATGAGGAACAGCAACTGGCTACTGTTGGACTTGAAAATGTTGCAACTCCACCAACATCAGAATTACAAGCAAATGCACCTGTGCAGGCAGCTCCCTCTATCATTCCTGCGGAAATTACCAATGCCGATATTGAGAGTGCATTGCAAGTATGGAACGGTGATGAAGACAGCAAGACCCGAATGCTTGCCTATATGCAAGACCACAGCCGTGAGCGTGGTACAGCCGAGTGGCTGAAAAATGAGTTTGGCGGTAATCTCTCTGCCTTTACCGTTACCAAAGGCGATTTATCCCTTGAACTCCCGTGGGCAAAGGTGCAAAGGTATATCGGACAGCTTGTAGCTGAAGGAGCTTTTACCCCAAGTGATGAGGTTGGCCATTCTGCCGAGCAAAGCACGGCAGAGCTAACCTTAGAAATGTATGACACCGAACACCTCGACCTTTTCCAAGTGAAAAAAGGCAGTTATTTAACAACGGTTGAGGTCAATGTCACACAGGAAATATGGGAGCGTTTTGCAAGCAGTGGGCTTGTTCCAAATGAGGACAGCGAACAGCGTTTATTGTTTGAAACGGACGGCAACAACTGGAACAGGTTTATTATCCCCGACATATACGGCAACAAATCCAACAACATTAAAGCAGATGATGTGCTTACTCACGAGGAATATAAAACCATGTTGGCGGTTGTGCAACAGGTTATCGCTGCCGGAGAAACACAAATTGAAACTGCCCCTATCCCTTACGCTAAAGGCGATACCGTCTATCTTGAAAACGGTACGCCTTTTTTGATTGAGGAAATTACTGATTATCATGTTACCCTGCGTGACCCCTCTTTGTTTTATCCTGTGCTGCGAGCAGAAAGCCGGGAGAGCTTTCTACAGCTTTTGGAGCGTTACCCACAAACCCAATCTGTGCAGGAAAAAGCCGACGATTTCCGCATTACCGATACCCATTTAGGCGAGGGCAGCAAGCGTGAAAAGTATCAGCGTAATGTTGCCGCTATCACCACTTTGCAGACCATTGAAAGAGAAAGCCGTCCTGCTACCAAAGAGGAACAGGAAATCCTATCTCAGTATATTGGTTGGGGCGGCTTGCCCGATGTCTTTGATGAAACAAAGGATAACTGGCATGGTGAATACTTACAACTCAAAGACCTCTTGACCGAGGACGAGTACGACATGGCAAGGGCAAGCACCCTCAATGCCCACTACACCTCTCCAACAGTCATTAAGGCGATTTACGATGCAGTGGAGCAAATGGGCTTTAAAAGCGTAAACATCTTAGAGCCTGCCTGTGGCACAGGTAATTTCTTTGGTATGCTACCCGACAGTATGCAAGGCTCTAACCTCTATGGTGTGGAGCTTGACAGTATCACAGGCAGGATTGCAAAACAGCTTTATCCCTCTGCCAATATTGCCGTGACAGGCTTTGAGAAAACAGACCTGCCCGACAGCTTTTTCGACCTTGCCATCGGCAATGTTCCCTTTGGCAACTACAAGCTCACCGAGAAACGCTATGACAGCCAAAATTTCCTTATCCATGACCATTTCTTTGCAAAGGCTTTGGATAAAGTCCGCCCCGGCGGTATCGTTGCCTTTGTCACCTCAAAGGGAACAATGGACAAGAAAAACCCCGAGGTCAGACGATACCTTGCACAGAGGGCTGAACTGCTTGGAGCAATCCGACTGCCCAACAACGCATTTACCAAAAATGCAGGAACGGAAGTCACCAGTGATATTATCTTCCTGCAAAAGCGAGACAGACCGATTGATGTGGATAGGGATTGGGTACACCTCGGTTACGATGAAAATGATATTACCCTAAACAGTTACTTTGCAGACCACCCCGAAATGATACTCGGCAACATGGAAATGGTCAGCGGTCAGTTTGGGGAAGAAAGTGCCTGTGTTCCCACCCCGGGAGCAGAGCTATCTGAACAGCTAAAGGCGGCTGTCTTGAATGTTGAGGGCGAAATCAGCGAAGCGGATCTGCCCGACTTGGAAATATCGGAGCAGGTTTCTATCCCTGCCGACCCTAATGTAAAAAACCATACCTATGCCCTTGTGGACGGTGAGGTTTACTTCCGTGAAAACTCACGCATGGTAAAGCCTGCCCTAAACCAAACCGCAAAGGAACGCATTACAGGGCTTGTGGAGCTGCGTGAGTGCGTGCAAGACCTTATCTATTATCAGCTTGAGGACTTTAGCGATGAGGTTATCAAAGCCGAACAGGTCAAGTTAAATCAGCTCTATGACAGCTTTACCGCAAAATATGGGCTGATTAACAGCCGTGGCAATGCCATTGCCTTTAGTGAGGACAATTCCTACTACCTCCTATGCTCTCTTGAAGATGTGGACGAGGAAGGCAATCTCAAAGCCAAAGCGGATATGTTCACCAAACGGACGATTAAAAAGTCCGTGAAAATTACAAGTGTAGATACTCCCTCTGAAGCTCTCGCTGTTTCCATTGCGGAAAAGGCAAAGGTAGATATGACCTTTATGGCAGAGCTGACAGGGCTATCTGAGGAAGAAATTGCATCACAGCTTAAAGGTGTCATCTTCCGTACTCCCGAGCTGTACAATACAGATGCACCGCCCCACTATGTCACCGCCGATGAATACCTATCGGGCAATGTGCGTGAAAAACTGCGTACCGCCGAGCTTGCCGCCCGAACATCGGAGGAATACAAGGTCAATGTAGAAGCCCTTAAAATGGCACAGCCCAAAGACTTAGATGCAAGCGAAATTGAGGTGCGAATTGGCAGCACATGGATTGACAAAGAGTATATGCAGGAGTTTATGTATGAACTCTTTGATACCCCATACCGCAATCAAGGCAGTATCAAGGTCAACTATTCTAATTTCACTGCCGAATGGAGCGTAACAGCCAAAAACTCCATCAGCTATGATGATGTTGCCGCCTATGCCACCTACGGTACTGCCCGAGCCAATGCCTACAAGATATTTGAGGATACCCTAAATTTGCGTGATGTGCGTATCTACGATACCAAAACAGAGCCGGACGGAAAGGAAATCCGTGTTCTCAATATAAAAGAAACCGAAGCGGCACAGCAAAAACAACAGCTTATCAAGGACGGATTTAAGGACTGGATATTCCGAGATGCAGATAGGCGGCAGACCCTTGTTAAGCTCTACAACGAGCGTTTTAACTCTGTAAGACCCCGTGAATACGGTGGCAGTCATATCAATTTTGTGGGCATGAACCCACAAATAAAGCTCCGTGAACATCAAATAAATGCTATTGCTCACATTCTCTATGGCAACAACACCCTGCTTGCACACGAAGTAGGTGCTGGCAAGACCTTTGAAATGATTGCAGGGGCAATGGAAAGCAAGCGGCTTGGGCTTTGCCAAAAACCGCTTTTCGCCGTACCTAATCACCTCACCGAGCAGTGGGCGAGCGAGTTTCTAAGGCTTTACCCTGCGGCAAATATTCTTGTTGCCACTAAAAAGGACTTTGAAACGAAAAACCGCAAGAAGTTTTGTGCGAGGATTGCCACAGGCGAGTACGATGCGGTCATTATCGGTCACAGCCAGTTTGAGCGTATCCCTGTTTCTCTTGAACGACAGGAACGCTTGCTCCGAGAGCAGATTAGCGATATTGAGCAAGGTATCCGAGAGGTCAAGGCAAGCGGCGGCGAGGGCTTTACCGTCAAGCAGTTTGAACGCACCAAAAAAGGGCTGATTGAAAGGCTGAAAAAGCTCGAAGCAAGGGAACGCAAAGACAGCGTTGTTACCTTTGAGCAGCTTGGTGTAGACAGGCTCTATGTGGACGAAGCCCACAGCTACAAAAATCTCTTTACATTCACCAAAATGCGAAATGTGGCAGGACTTTCTACCTCCGATGCCCAAAAATCAAGCGATATGTTCCTAAAATGCCGCTACATGGACGAGGTGACAGGCGGCAAAGGCACAGTATTTGCCACAGGCACTCCCGTGAGCAATTCAATGGTGGAGCTATACACCATGCAGCGGTATTTGCAGTATGACACCCTCAGAGAAAAAGGACTGCTCCACTTTGATGCTTGGGCTTCTACCTTTGGCGAAACCGTCACGCAAAACGAGCTTGCACCCGAGGGCAAGGGCTACCGCCCCCGTACAAGATTTTCACGGTTTTTCAATCTGCCCGAGCTGATGTCCATGTTCAAGGAAGTGGCGGACATCAAAACCGCCGATGAGCTGAACTTGCCGACCCCCGAGGTTATCTATGAAACGGTAGTTGCAAAACCCACAGAAATTCAGCAGGAATTGGTGCAGGAGCTTTCGGAACGAGCCGCAAGAATACACAATGACCGCATAGACCCCTCTATCGACAATATGCTGAAAGTGACCTCAGACGGGCGAAAATTGGGGCTTGACCAACGAGTAGTCAATCCCATGCTGCCCGATGATGAGGGCAGTAAGGTAAACACCTGTGTAAATAATATCCTGCGAATATGGGAGGACGGGAAGAACGATAAGCTGACACAGCTATTATTCTGCGACCTGTCCACCCCAAAAGGCAGACCGCAAGCCGACAAGGTGGCGAAAGCAGGCGGCAGTGCAATCAACGGTGTGGAACTCCATGCCCTTGAAGATGCTCTCCCCGATGATGTGACAGCGGTGCAGGCACAGTTTAGCATTTATGAGGATATACGGGAAAAGCTCATCGCAAAGGGTGTGCCTGCTACAGAGGTAGCCTTTATCCATGAAGCCAATACCGATACACGCAAAAAGGAACTGTTTGCAAAGGTGCGTAACGGTGATGTCCGTGTTCTGCTTGGCAGTACCGCAAAATGTGGTGCCGGCATGAATGTGCAAGACCGCCTTGTGGCATTGCACGATTTAGATTGTCCGTGGCGTCCGGGGGATTTAACCCAACGCTCCGGCAGAATTATCCGTCAAGGAAACAGCAACGAGCAAGTAAAAATCTTCCGCTATGTGACAGAGGATACCTTTGATGCCTACCTTTGGCAGGCGGTAGAAAACAAGCAGAAATTCATCAGTCAGATAATGACCTCAAAATCTCCTGTCCGTTCCTGTGAGGATATAGATGAAGCCGCTCTCTCTTATGCGGAAATCAAGGCTCTGTGTGCAGGAAATCCCTTGATAAAGGAAAAGATGGACTTGGATATTGAAGTCGCAAAGCTGAAGCTCTTAAATGCCAGCCACCAAAGCACAAAATACCGCTTGGAAGATAATCTGTTAAAGCATTTCCCCGAAAGTATTGAAAGGCACAAGGGCTATATCAAGGGCTTTGAGCAGGATATTGTGACACTGACAGACCACACCCCCAAAATATTGCAAGGTGAACTGCCTAAAGATGATTTTAAGATTACTATCAAAGGAGATACCCTCACCGACAAAGACAATGCAGGGGCGGCTATTCTCGAAGCCTGCAAGGAAGTAAAGAATAGCGACCCTGTGGAAATCGGCAGTTACAAAGGCTTTACCATGTATTTAAGCTATGCTGCCTTTGGCAACGAATATACCCTTACGCTGAAAGGAGCGATGAGCCACACAGCAAAGCTCGGGCTTGATGCAAGGGGCAACCTCACCCGTATCGACAATGCTCTAAACAATATGCCACAGCGGTTGCAGTCGGTGCAAAAGGAGCTTGAAAACCTCTATAATCAGCAGGCGGCGGCAAAGCTTGAGGTACAAAAACCGTTTATGCAGGAGCAGGAGCTAAAGGAAAAGACAGCAAGGCTTGCTGTTCTCGACAAAGAGCTTAACATGAGTGCCATGCGTTCTGCCCCCTCGAGGGATACGGCAATGGTATCCAAACAGGCTCGACCGTCCATACTGGAGAGCTTAAAGCAGCAGACCCCAAAATCCACAACAACACCTAAAAAATCTAAGGCAGAAAGAGAGGAAAGGTGATGGCGAACAGACAGAGAAATATCCGTATTCAGCTTAGAGTAACCGAACAGGAAAAAGAGCTGATTGAGCAGAAAATGCAGGAGCTTGGCACAAAAAACACCGAAGCCTACCTGCGGAAAATGGCGATTGACGGGCTTATCATTCACCTTGATACCGCCGATGTGAGGGAGCTTGTAAAGGTGCTGAGAGTAACAAGCAACAGCCTTAATCAGCTTACCAAACGGGTGCATGAAACAGGCAGTATTTACGGTGAGGACATTGAGGATTTGCGAAAAAGCTATGACAGGCTTTGGAGTGCTGCCGAGGAAATCATGCTCAGACTGGCGGCGATTTGAAATGACAAGATAGACACTTTCTTTTTTCTCTGCTACGATAAGTACAAGATGGATACCGTTAGATATATGGAGGGTCGCTTATGAAAATATTACTTAAAATCGTGTTGCTGCCAATCACTTTGGCACTGAATATCCTGCTTGGAATATCAAAGTTTGTGCTTGTGTTCGGCGGTGGGATTTTAGGTATTCTGTCCTTTGTCCTGTTTGCCCTCGGTATCGGCACAATTATCGTGGCAGGCTTTTCACAGGCAATACCTGCCTTTATCGCAGGCTATCTCATCAGTCCGTGGGGTTTGCCGATGATGGGAGCATGGATAATTGCAAGAGTGGAATATTTCAATGATTGGCTGAAAGGCATTTAGACTTAGAAATGGTATGGGGGCGGTAGCATTTGTGTGCTATCGCCCCCTTAATTGCCGCATAGTAGGAGTGCCACCGTAAAGCAAGGGCGGCGAAGTCCGTTTATCTCGACCCTTGCTTTATGGTGGCACTTCTGCTTTTTGTTTACAAAGCTGCTGATGAATTTTGCGGAGGTGCGTGGTATAATATTAAAATAAAACAAATTTCGGAGGTGCAATTATGCAAAAAAAAGCACTTTTACTTTCAGCAGGCGAATACATTGACTCACAAGAATATCCCAAGCCAAGCCTTGATTTAAATGGTGTAAAATATGATATATTAGCAATGGAAAAAAGACTTTCGCAGATTGGATTTGCTGTGACAAAAGGCGAAAACATAAAAAAAGACGAGTATATTCCACTGCTACAACAAATGGTATCGGTTTGTCCAAATGATGCAGTGCATATAGTTTATTTTTCTGGTCATGGCGGACACTCAAATGGAGAAAACTATTTATATCCTTCAGATTTCGGTGAGCTTTATGATAATTCTCACAAATTAGATACCTCGAGCATCAATCTTCAAGATATAATTGCCGTATATAAAGGCAAATGTCGCTTGATACTAATTTTAGATGCGTGTCGCACTGATTTTGGTATATCCAAGGGACACTTTTCGGAAATGACTTGTGGCGAAAATGTTTACATCGCATATGGTGCTTCATTTGAAAACCCTTCAACGGGAATAAATAAAAGCTTAAGTTGGTTTACGGAAGCACTTTGCGATGAAGTTTTAGCTCCCAATATAGACGTAGATGAGTTGTTTACTCGGGTAAGACAAAATGTTTTTATTAAGCATTCTGTTCAACTTCCATCAAGTGTTAATACATTACTTGATAAAGTTGTTCTAAGGCAAGATAGAGCCTATGATGGGGCAGATAAAGATGTATACGACTTTGTTCAAAAATATGGAGATGATTATACAGATAAGTATGGCTACTTTCATGGAGACGATTTAATATTTATTGATGCCGCTAAATATTTCGATATTGGACTTCTTGATGCTATTTGGAAGTTCAGAAAAGTAGATAGCAAAATTTATCGTGATAAGGGCTTAGATACTGGAGGGCTTTCAGAAGCTGAAGAAAAATTAGTTTCTTTTTTAGGGTTTTCACGGAGCAAGAAATTTTTTACTTGTGATGAATACCATACATGGTACTACAACGGACATCAAATACGCATGGGAGAAATCCCACCACTTCCGCCAAGTATGCAAAGAAAATTGCCGGAAGTAGGTAGAGAAATACCTCTTGTAATTAGTGCAACAAAAGAAGCGAACTGTGTGATTATAAATATCAGTCTACCTGATGGTTGTGAAATTTTTATAGGGGATAACAGGTCTAACTTTTCGCAGAAACACATGGTACATAGCCAACAGGTTATCATTGAAAATGCTGCTGAAATCAAAAAGGTAACGATTGACTCTGGTGTCTTCCCGAAAGAAGATTGGTTGAAAAATATTATTGGAGATAAGTGCCGCAATCTGACGGGAGATGTTATTAAATTTCACCCAATATACGGTAATCATATAAAATGTGAATTTCAATTTGAATAGTATTCTACTATAATAATACTGAAAAAGAGTTGCCGTTGGCAGCTCTTTTTTCTCGCCCCAAAGGAGGTGTTACTATCGCTACCACAAGGCTAATTTCCATGCACCAAAACAAAGGAAAATCTATTGCAGATTGCCTTGCCGACCGCACCGATTATGCTAAAAATCCGGAGAAAACAAACGAGGGTGAATTGTTATCCTCCTACGAGTGCGACCCCAAAACGGTGCAGGGAGAATTTATGTTATCCAAGCGGCAATATGATGATATAACAGGCAGACAACAGGCGAGCAATGTTATCGCCTATCAGATAAGGCAGTCTTTTAAGCCTGGGGAAATTACACCCGAGCTTGCCAACAAAATCGGTTATGAATTGGGCATGAACTTCACCAAAGGCAAACACGCATTTATTGTAGCTACCCACATAGACAAAGCTCATATTCACAATCACATTATCTTTAATTCCACCTCTCTTGACTGCACAAGAAAGTTTCGAGATTTTATAGGCTCTGGCAGGGCTGTGGGGAAAATTAGTGACCGCATTTGTCTTGAAAATGGACTTTCAATTATTGAAAATCCGAAACGCTCCAAAGGTCATTATGGTAAGTGGCTTGGAAATAAGAAAGCTCCATCACACTCCGACAAACTAAGGCAAACCATAGATGAGATGCTTGCCGGGATGCCTAAAAGCTTTGATGTGTTTTTACAGCTTATGCAGGGTGCAGGCTATGAAATAAAAAGGGGCAAGCACTATGCTTTTAAGGGTGCAGAGCAGAAAAAGTTTATCCGGCTGCGTTCTCTTGGCGAGGGATATTCCGAAGATGAAATCAAAGCAGTCATTGAGGGCAAAGCTCCACGGAGAGAGGTTAAAAAGTCCTCTGCCAAACAGCCGAAAAGGCAAGAAAAATCCGTTAATCTCCTTGTGGATATTCAAGCAAAATTACAGCAAGGCAAGGGCAAGGGATATGAGCAGTGGGCAAAGATTTTCAACCTAAAGCAGATGGCACAGACCGTTAATTTCCTGCAAGAACACAAGCTCTTTGCCTATGCCGATTTAGAGGAAAAGGCGAAGAAATGCACCGCCACTTTTGATGAGCTGAACACGCAAATCAAGACCGCCGAAAAGCGTATCGCTGAAATACAGGCTCTTAAAAAGCATATCTTTAACTATGCCAAAACCCAAGATATTTACACCGACTATCGCAAGGCAGGCTACTCTAAAAAGTTTTATGAGGAACACCGTCCCGAGCTTACTTTGCACAAGGCGGCAAAGGCGGCTTTTGAGGAACTTGGTGTAAAAAAGCTTCCCACAATTAAAGCACTGCAAGCTGAATGTGATGAGCTGTTTTCCGTAAAAAATAAGGCTTACAGCAAGTACCATACCGCTAAAAAAGAAATGCAAGATATTCTGACTGCAAAGGCAAATATCGACAGACTTTTGGGAATGGAACAGGAACAAAAGGCAAAAGAGAAATCACAGGATCAGCGTTAAGCTACCTTGTGATTTTACAGCACCATTTATGGGGCGTAGCACGATGATTTATCATCGTTTCAGTGGGGATTGGGGATACTCCCCAACAAGCAAAAGCATATGGTGGTCACCCGTATGCCCTGCTTGCCACTTTACTTCAACATTTACAACCTACAACTATAAAAGCACTTATTCTATTAGAATGTTAAAAGAAAAACGCTGCAAAACCGCATTGGCTGCAACGTTTCTCATTCCATATTTAATTGTATTTTGGACATTCATCTGTCCTTTGTTTCGACTTCCTTTATCTCTCTTGCGGTAGC
>Ga0265294_10001768_pt1 | contig 28924 bp, 25 predicted proteins | sample MunlanPumphouse3_FD_192504 | JGI IMG/M metagenome (GOLD analysis project Ga0265294, IMG submission 192504) | Groundwater microbial communities from a municipal landfill in Southern Ontario, Canada - Pumphouse #3 | ecosystem: Environmental > Aquatic > Deep subsurface > Groundwater | place...
TCCGAAAATGATTGTTTCCATTGAACCGGCAACTGGTTTTTCATTTGATCAATACATCCTCAAACCCTAAGCTATCTACAACTTCAAACCGTATATACCGAACTGCCGAACTGCCGAACTAACCGAACTAACCGAACTAACCGAACTGGAAGCGAACTGCCGAACTAACCGAACTGCCGAACTAACCGAACTAACCGATCTAACCGAACTGGAAGCGAACTGCCGAACTGCCGAACTGCCGAACTGCCGAACTGGATATTTCGGGAAGTTTTCCGGTATTTGGCATATTTAGGGAAATGGCAGAACCAATGGGAAGAAGCATGAGGGATTGGCCAGAAGCAAGCCGCCTTCATGGGGCGGCCTGCAATGGTTGATCAGTTTTATCTACTTCAGAAGCAGGAAAGCCTTGTAAGCTGCATATGCCTGCTCGATATCAAAGCGGCTTGTGATTTCCCAAGGAGCATGCATGCTCAGAACGGAAACACCGCAGTCAATGACCTGCATCCCATAGTAGGCTGCATAAAGCGCGATGGTTCCGCCACCGCCGACATCTACCTTTGCCATCTCAGCGTTCTGGTAAACCACCTTGTGCTCATCAAGCTGGCCGCGGAGCTTTGCAATGAACTCAGGGTTTGCATCGCTTGCACCGCTCTTTCCACGAGAACCCGTGTACTTGTTGAACACAACTCCCTTTCCAAGGAAAGAAGAATTCTGCTTGTCATACAGATCGCTGTTCAGCGGATCATAGGCGGCGTTCACATCGCTTGAAAGCATCATGGAGTTCTCAAGAGCCTTGCGCACTGAATACTCTGAATAATCCTTTGAAAGATGAGAAACAACATCAGCAACAGCATTGTCCAGGAATCTGGATCTCATGCCGGTTGCTCCGCAGCTTCCAATCTCTTCCTTGTCCACCAGAAGGCAGCACAAAGTCCTGTCAGCTGGCTTGGAATCGAGAATAGCCTCAAGCGAAGTATAGCCGCACACTCTGTCATCCTGACCATAGCCAAGGATCAGGCTGCGATCCAGCCCGCATTCACGAGCCTTGCCAGCAGGAACAACTTCAAGCTCAGAAGAAGCAAAGTCCTTTTCCTCGATGCCGTACTTGTCCTTGAGAATGGCAATGATCTTGTCCTTGCCGGTATTCTCTTCAGGATAGGCGCCAAGAACCAGATCAAGCTTCTCGCCTTCAATGAACTCAGCGGCAGTCTTCTTCATCTGCTCCTGTGCAATATGCGGCAGGATATCAGAAACGCAGAAAACAGGATCGCCCTCTTCATCGCCGATGTTTACATCGATCTTGCGGCCGTCAACAAGGCATACCACCCCGTGGATGGCAAGCGGAAGAGCGACCCACTGATACTTCTTGATACCGCCGTAGTAATGGGTGTTCAGGTAAACGATGCCCTCTTTCTCGTAGACTGGATTCTGCTTCACATCAAGGCGAGGCGAATCAAGATGAGCACCGAGAATGTTCATTCCCTCGGCGATGTCCTTCTTTCCAATGACGAACAGAGCAATGCTCTTCCCCATTTTGGAAACAAAGACCTTGTCTCCAGCCTTGAGATCCTTGACCTCATCAATGCTTGCAAAGCCTTTAGATCGTGCTTCCTTCTCAATCTGAGTGATGCATTTTCGCTCAGTCTTGCAGTTGCTGAGAAAATCAATATAGTTTTCAATCAAGCCCATTACGTGCTCCTTCAAAATAAAATAGTCCGCCTAAGCAAGGAAACCATTGATGATTTCCTGCTCTGCCTGCTTCTCCGTAAGTCCCAGGGTCATCAGCTTGGTAAGCTGCTCCCCTGCAATCTTTCCAATCTGAGCCTCATGGATCATGCTGGCATCAACATCATTGGCAGTTATGGCCGGTTCAGAGGTCACCTTGCCGTGATCTCTTATTATAGCATCGCATTCGACATGAGCAAAGCACTTTGCATTGCCTTCGACGTTGGAAACGAAGGTCTGCTTTGAATCATCAATGGCATAGCTTCTGGAAGTTACTTGGCATTTCGAGTCCTTGCCATTGAGCTTCACATTGAAAATCGTCTTCGCAGTCTGCTTTCCGGTCGTCATTATCTTTTCAGTCACCAGAAGCGTCGCCTTCTCGCCAAGCTCGGCATTTGTCGTGCGTACAGTTGAATCAACGCCTTTGATCTGAACCATCTCCATCCGAAGCGTGGCGCTCTTGCCAAGCTGGACATCTGTCTCAGGGTTCAGGATTCTCTCTCCTGTTCCGGTTCCTTCGCCATAGTGGTTCTCAACATACTGGGCATCGGCTCCCTCATCAAGGAAGAAGCGATGAATTCCATCATGCTGGGCATTGCAGTCATCGTCGTTGTGGATTCCGCAGCCAGCGACTATGATCACATGGGCATTCTTTCCCACATGAAAGTCGTTGTACACGACATCATCGAAGCCGCCCTTTGTAATAATCACCGGAACATGGACGAACTCAAGCGGGGCCCCATCCTTCACATAGACATTGATGCCTGGATGGTCTGTCTTCCGTTCAATCCTTACGTTCGGAGTACTCCTGAGCTCTATCGAGCAGCCGTTCTTCCGAAGACTGTGAGCTCCTTCTTCAAGGCCAGTATCGCCGGAAAGGCTCTTGCTGGACAGTATGGTCCCAAGAAGCTCTTCATCAAGCTTGCTTTTTTCTTTATCAGTATTTTCCATAATATTCCTCAGCATTTGCAGCAGCGAAGCTCGTCGGTGAAAAGACTGTTTTTCTCACCCTGCTTCACTACCTTGTCAATAGTTCCATTTTCCAGAAGCACAACTCTGTCTGCAATATTCAGTATTCTTTCCTGATGGGAGATCACCACGATGCTTCCCTCCACTTCAGACCGAAGCTCACCGAATACCTCAATCAGGTTCTTGAAGCTCCAGAGGTCGATTCCAGCCTCAGGCTCATCGAAGATAGACACCCTGGCCTTGCGAGCAAGAACCGATGCGATTTCAATTCTCTTGAGTTCTCCTCCAGAAAGTGACGAATCCACTTCCCTGGTAAGATAGTTGTTCGCACATAGCCCGACCTTGGAAAGGAACGTGCACACTTCGCTCTTCTCAAGCTTCTTGCCGGAAGCAAGCTCCATAAGCCGCCTCACAGTGATTCCCTTGAAAGTCACAGGAGTCTGGAATGCAAAGGCAATTCCTTTCTTTGCTCTCTCGACCATGGAAAGACCTGTGATATCCACCCCGTCAAGCAGGATGCTGCCTGTATCAGGCTTGTCGATTCCCATGATGATCTTGGCAAGAGTTGACTTGCCAGAACCGTTGGGACCTGTTATTGCAATGAATTCATTGTCAGGAATCTTGAAGCTTATATCATGAAGTATCTGCTTCCCGCCCTTGGCAATTCCAATATCTTTAAGTTCTACCATAGTATCGTTTATATCCTTTACAAGATGAATATACCGATAATCCATTAAATGAACAACATCGGATGAGGTGATAAAATCACCCACGCAGCCTTGGAAAGCAAGAAGATCCTAAGATAAGCAAAACCTAAGTCCTGAGATTGCAGAGGACTGATTCACATGCGGAAAAACTGATTCAGTTCTTGAAGAACTGGGCGCCAGCGGCAGCAAGGATCTCAGTTGTTCCTTCGATTCCGAACTTGCCGGAGTCAATCAAGAGATCATAATTCTCGATCATTCCCCATTTCCTGTCGGTGTAGAATTCGTAATGGCGGGAGCGAAGCTTGTCAATCTTCTTGATACGCTCTTCGTAGTCATCGCTGTCCAGCTGATAGTACTTCTTGAGCCTTTCAACTCTCTGCTCCACTGGAGCATAGATGAAGATATTGAAGCTGTCATATTTGTCTTTCAGGATGAAGTCCGCACAGCGTCCGACTATTACGCACGGGCCTTTGTCCGCATAAGCACGGATCACCTTGCATTCGGCAAAGAACACCTGATCCTCCAACGGAGGAAACTGGCTGTCTGGAGCCGAAGAGAAGAAGTGACCGTTCGAAGTCACATTGAACAGCAGCCTTGTATTAAGCTTCTGTTCCATATCCTCAACGAATTTCTCATCCAGCCCAGAAATTTCTGAAGCCTTGTGAACTATTTCCTTGTCATAGAACGGCACATTGAGCTTCTGTGCAAGGCTCCGCCCGATAAGGCGTCCCCCGCTTCCGAACTCTCTTCCGATAGTGATGATCTTGGACATACAGCGCTCCCTTGAAGCAGCAGTCCCTGCTTCCTGCACTGATATTATATCATAAGCTCAACGGATTGTGAGAGTTTTTTTCAATCAGATCAGAACCGGATGCCCATTCTCGATGGAAACCTTCACCGGCGTGATGCCAAAGCGAGATGCAAACTTCTCGGCTTCCTTGCGTCCTTTACCAGCAACATCCTCCGGATGATGGGAATCGCTGCTGACAACAGTCCTGATTCCTGAGGCTGAGGCCATCTCCCAGAACTGGGGAATCGGATACATATGATCCTCGGACTTGGAAGTATCCTCGGATTTCTGAATCTTCCGCATCATTCCAAGCCCGTTGATTTCCAGCGGCATGTCAAGCGCCTTGGCCGCATCGATTATCGCCCGCGAGCAGCTCTCTGCCTGGTCATCCCATGTTTCATACATCATCCCGAACAGATCAGGATGACATCCGAACAGGAACAGCCCTGATTCCAGACCCTTGATATACCTGTCTGTATACTGGGACAGGAACTTAGGATTATTGTCACGGTTGTGCACGACAAGTACATCATATCCATTCTCGTCAACAACATAATGGATGGACATCAGAGCATAGTCCAAAGCCTTGGAACCAAGAATAGTATCCTCATAATAGGTTTTATAGCACTCTTTCCAGTCACATTCAGCTCCGCAGAGCATCGTTATCTCGTCGTGGTGCTTTCTTGCCGCATCACGGCTATCCTCGATGTAGGAATCAAGATCCCCAAGCGGCATACGTGTCGACGCATAGTGCCCATCAGGGACAGGGCAGTGCTCGCTCTCTCCCAGGATCTTCATTCCCGCATCAATCGCTGCCTGGACAAACTCTTCCACTTCGCCGCTTCCATGCCCGCAGTAATGGCTGTGGCAGTGAAGGTTCACAAGAGAATCATCGAATTCAATACGCTTCATATCACTTCTTCAGGAAATCCTGGATCCTTGCAAACGACTCTTCGCTTATATCGTGCTCCATCTTGCATGCATCAAGAAGAGCATTCTCCTCACTCACGCCAAGCTTCTCTAAAAAAGAAGCAATAGTCACGTGACGGTTCAGTATCCTGGAAGCAAGCTCCTGGCCTTTTCTGGACAGTATGATATGGCGGAATTCATCGACAGTCAGGTATCCCTCTTCGCTCAGATGCTTGAGAGCAACGCTTACAGAAGGCTTGGACACGCCCAGGTCATTGACAACATCTATAGCATGCACTTCCCCTTTCTCAAAGTGAAGCTTCAATATAGCTTCCAGATAATCCTCTGAAGATTCATGAACTTTCTTCATATGCTTTCCTCGTGTTCTGTTAGAACAGACTAACCAACGATACTTCCATACGGATAAATAGTCAACTTTACCTTACATCAATCAAATAGAGACAGCCACTCTTCTTCGGTCATATCGCCAAGGCTGTCAGAGCCATCGCCAAGAACCGATGAAAGCCCTATCTTCTTCTCCTGAAGCTCAAGGATCTTCTCCTCCACCGAGGAAGATGCAATGAGGCGGTACACCTCCACAGGCTTCTCCTGTCCCATTCTATAGCTGCGATCCATCGCCTGCTCTTCGGCAGCGGAATTCCACCATGGATCATAGAGGATCACTATGTCCGCCTTGGTAAGGTTCAGACCAAGACCTCCGGCTTTGAGCGAAAGCAGGAACACAGAAGTTTCATCATTCTGGAATGACTCTACTCTGAGCCGTCTCTCGATCTTGGATGTCGATCCGTCAAGCCTTACAAGCGAGATTCCTTCTTCTTCCAGATCCTTCTGAATGATATCGAGCATGCTTGTGAACTGAGAGAACAGCAGCACGCTGTGACCACCCGAGATAGCCTCTCGCACCAGATCAAGGCACATCGCTCTCTTTGCGCTGCTTCCCTTGTAGTCACCATAGGCAAGACTAGGATCACAGCAGATCTGCCGCAGCTTCATCAGAAGCGCAAGGACCTCTATACGTGATTGCTTGAGACCTTTCTCGGCCAGAAGCCGCCTGAATTCTTTCTTCGAAGCAACAAGATTGGCCTTGTAAAGGTCGAACTGGTCACTCTCCATCTCCGCCTTGCGAACCGATACGGTCTTTGAAGGAAGCTCAGTCAGTACTTCGGATTTCATCCGCCTCAGGACAAACGGAGAAACCATTTTCTGAAGAAGCGCATTGCAATCCTTCTTCTTGCTCATGAAACGGCTCTTGAATTCGGACTGCGTGTACAGGAATCCAGGCATGAGGAAATCAAACAGAGACCAGAGGTCTGTCAAGCTGTTCTGAACCGGAGTTCCAGTCAATGCAAACCGATGAACAGATGGAATCGTCTTTACAGACCTGGCAGCTGCAGTGGCGCCGTTCTTTATGTTCTGAGCCTCATCCAGAATGATGAAATCGAAGGTTATGCATGAGTAATCCAAAGCATTGCGGCTGACAAGACCGTAGCTTGTGACTATCACATCAGCCTCAAGATCAAGTCTGGAGCCTCCCATCATCGGCTGGATCTTCAGGTTTGGGACAAACCTAGCTGCTTCGTCGCGCCAATTCAGAATCAACGAGGCAGGAGCCACTACCAATGCCCTCAGTTTGCCTTTTTCCTGCTTGAAAAGCGAAAGCATGGTCAGAGTTTCAAGAGTTTTCCCGAGTCCCATGTCATCGGCCAGAATCCCGCAGAGGTCATGAGAATAGAGGCAATGCATCCAGGAATAACCAGCCTTCTGATATTCTCGCAGGGTAGCATTGAGTCCTGATGGAACAGCACAGCTGTTTTCACTGAACGTCTTGACTGCTCCCACCAGACTGCGGAAGGCATCTGACCGTGAAACCTGGATATTTCCCAGTGCGGAAATTTCTGAATCCATGAACATTGCACGGTAGGAAGGAATCTGGATAGACTTATTTCCGATAGCCTTAGGATCAAGTCCAAGTGATTGCATCAAGTTTAATATGCTTCCAAGGCTATCGTTCTTGAGATCAAGCACTCCGCCGCCAGGTATCAGATAATACCTGGAATTCTCATGGAATGCACGAAGAATTGCTGGAATCTGTTCAATGAATTCATCGCTTATCTCAAACGTCAGATCTAAAAGCCCGCCTTCTTCGATGTCTGTCAGGATCTTCGAAGCTGTTGAGCAGACAGAAAACAGTTTCCGAAAATCATCAGAAAGAGATACTTCGCCGAACTCTGAAAGCTTGGCGGGAAGCGCTGTCATCATGTTCATGAAATCATCTGTCTGGTCCGGATCACATGAAAGGCTTCCGTTGAAGCCAAGATACGCACCGCAGAACAGCTCAAGCTCTGAAATCACCCGCATCTCATCTGCTCCGTTGCGTTCGCCCAGACCGGTATTCACAAATAGGTTGTATTCACTGTCTCCATACTTCACAACAGCTTCAAGCTTCAGAAAGTAGATAGACGTCCCGCAGGGCTTCAAAGTGAAATAATAGTCGCCGTACTCAGGAATCAGATCCTCAGGGATATTCTCCTTTCCTGTGAATTTCACATGCTTCTCCAGCTCAGGAAGGAGGAATTGAACAAACTTCCTGATATCAGTCTCTGCGACAGAAAGACCGCCTTTTGCGAAGAACGAAGGAATATGAAGAGCTGCTATCCATTTCAAGTCACCGCATGCAGCCCTTAGGCAGTCACGTGACCGAAACAGGACGAAACGCGGTCCGATTCCAAGCGGGATCATCCCGCCGGGGGCGGACATGGCAACTTTTATGCTGTTGCATCCGCCTTTGGTGATACGGCCTCGGATGACTGGCTTCTGAAATGCAATGTCACTTATAGCAACACCATCGATATTCACAGGAAAACCATGCCGGCAGGCAACTGCTATGTATTTTACCAGCTCTTCCGAACTAAGCGGGAAGTCGTTTGCCTTTCGTTGCTGTTTCGTGAAGCAGCTTCGGTAGAGTTCATAGCGAATACGGCTCTTCTCATCAAGATCTGCAATGTTGTGGTTCCATGAAAAACCTTTTCCGTAAATGAATACCGTATGGCTGTCGACTCTCCATAAAAAATCCTCAGGGCTTTTTATGACGTACTGTCTGCTTTGGGTACCTACAGTGCCTTTCATCATCAAGGGATAACGGCTAGAGGACATAGAGGCTTTCAGATCAATATCCACATGAACATCAAAGACCACAGAGCCAGGGTTGGCCTTCTGAAAGAACACCTGATCCGAGATATCGCCCAGCTGACTGTCCTCTGTCTTTCTTATCGCATCACTTACAGTAGTGCTGGTTGTCGGATAGAATGCGATGTCATTGACCTTGCCTTTGCCAACCGCTTTCGAGAGCTGCGACAGTGTGCATTCCGCAATGGCTTGACAGGCTTCCTCCTGGGTCAGTTCAGGTGTGGAGTCCCATGAAAACCGAGGTTTTACAATCCTGAACTTCGGAAACTTCGAATAATCAAACGACAAGATCTGTTCTGGAAGCGTGATGGTCAAAGGAACCAAGCAAACATTCCCGCTTTCAGAAAAATTGGCATTGATATGTATTGAATCAGAATCGCATACGATATCGTCAAGCTTAAGATCAAGCATCTTCGCATCAAGACCATATGGCAAATAAGAATCGGTGTAGGGCTTTATGTAAATCAATGGCTTTCTCCGCTTGGATTCTACAATAAGAGCAAAAACTATTTCAACCCGCCGACGGCAGAATTGACAGCTTATTTGTTTCTTTGTATAGTTACACAAAATCAAGAAGCGAAATATAGGGAGGGATTTATCATGAAGACGAAAAGATTCATCATAGCAATTCTGGTGCTTATCCTTGCAGCATCAAGCGTGTTCGCCGCAACGAAGTTCACCGCTGCGGACTGGAACGATTACATTGGTACTGGAAAGACAGTCAAGAGCGTTGCAAGCGACCCCGTGGATGTCACCATAACATCTTCCACTGGAAAGACCTCTAAAGGAAGCATCGTGCTGCGCTTCTTCAGAACAAAGAACGGGCCAGCGCTTGGTTTCTTCATCACCGAGAACGGCTCGAAGGATCCAGTGGAATTCGGGCGAAAGGAAGCAACAGAGATTGCAATCAAGCTGGACTATGGCCGGACTATCAGAATCGAGCCAGAGAACATGTTTGACAACTGCCCGCTCACGGTGCAGGAGAACGACATGATGCGTGTGTACAACCAGTTCAAGAGCTGCAAGTTTCTGGATATCACAATAAAATCCGAAGACAAAGGAACCAAATACACCTTCCACATCGAGTATGATGCGGGCAAGTTCGAGAAGGCAGTCTCGGCAATCATCGGCTGAGTCCCCTTTAAACAATAATGGTTTGCTGATAGAATCAGTCTCATGAAAAGCAGACAAGGCAAGGCGGTGTTCTTTGCCATTCTTGCAGCTGCACTGTATGCAGCAAGCACCCCGATATCAAAGATTCTTCTTCAGAAGCTTCCGGCCACATTCCTTGCAGCCCTTTTGTATCTGGGGGCAGGAATCGGGATATCAATTGTAAGCATGGTCGAGAAGAGAACCAGCAGTCCGGCTGAAAAGCCTCTTGAACGCAGCGATCTGGTCTGGGTCGTGCTTATGGTCGTACTGGATATCGCAGCTCCGATTTTTCTGATGCTCGGGCTCCAGCGCACAGCGGCCGCCAACGCATCGCTTCTGAACAACTTCGAGATCGTGGCCACTTCGCTTATAGCCTTGTTATTCTTCAAAGAGAAGATCTCCACAAGACTATGGTTCGCAATTGCTTTGGTAACAGGGGCAAGCATAATCCTCTCAGTTGAGGATGCTTCCAGCTTCTCATTCTCGACCGGTTCACTTCTTGTGCTTCTTGCAAGCACCTGCTGGGGACTGGAGAACAACTGCACGAGGAATCTTTCATCGAAGGATCCTATGCAGACTGTGATCATCAAGGGCTTCGGTTCTGGAACAGGATCGCTAGTGATTGCATTTATCATCGGGCAGACCGCCTGGGATGGCCTTTATATTGCAATTGCCCTGGTTCTTGGATTCGTCGCCTATGGGCTCAGCATCTATTTCTACATAAGAGCCCAGAGAGACCTGGGTGCGGCCAAGACAAGCACATTCTATGCAGTCTCTCCGTTCATCGGAGCGGCGCTTTCGTTCATGATTCTCGGCGAGAAGGTTCAATGGACTTATTTCCTTGCCCTTGCAATCATGGCCGCTGGTGCGTTTCTTGCCGCAGAGGACTCGAAGAACTAGGGATTGGCCAGAAAAGAAGCTTTACAGAATCTTTACAATTTCATCTGATTTCTCTTTACATCGATGCCCTACGCTGAATCTGTTAGGAGAAAAAATGAAAAGAATCTTATCAATCGGAATCTGCCTGATCATGGGCATGTCAATCGTTCTGGCCGGCGGAGCAAAGGAAAAGGCATCAGTCTCCACAGATGGATCGACATCGATGGAAAAAGTCATCGGCGCACTTGGCGAAGCCTTCATGAACCAGAATCCCGGAATCAAGTTCACATACAACCCCACCGGATCCGGATCAGGAATCTCGGCAGTCAAGGAAGGACGATGCGATATCGGGCTTTCTTCCAGGGCTCTGAACGACAGCGAAATCGCAGAAGGCCTAAACCAGACGGTTCTGGCATATGATGGAATTTCAATCGTGGTGAACAACAGCAACCCTGTTACAGGGCTTTCAATTGAGCAGCTTGCATTGATCTTCACAGGCAAGATTGCAAACTGGAAAGAAGTTGGCGGAAACGACCAGACCATCGTTGTGATCGGACGGGAAGCAGGTTCAGGAACAAGAGATGGATTCGAAACGATAACAGGCACAAAGGAAAGCTGCCTCTACCGACAGGAACTTACAAGCACAGGGGATGTCATCGCTTCCATAAGCCAGAATCCAGCCGCTATCGGATATGCTTCCCTTTCGTCTGTAAAAGACACAGTGAAGACTCTGAAGGTCGATGGAGTGATTCCCAGCGAACAGTCAATCGCGGATGAGACTTACAAGATCCAGCGACCATTCATTATGGTGACATCAAATGCAAGGACACTCAGTCCAAGCGCCCAGGCATTCTTCGACTTTGCAATGAGCGCAGGAACAGAATCCATCATATCCAATGCCGGAGCAGTCGATGCCAAGTAGCAAGACCCGCGAGGTCTCGATCTCTGCATTGCTTCTTGCAGTGACGCTAGTCTGCGTTGCTGCAGTCCTGCTCATAACTGTTTACCTGATGTGGGCAGGATTGCCTGCAATCAGTGAAATAGGACTTGGAAACTTTCTGTTGGGCAAAGAATGGGCATCGACATCCAGCAACCCTAAGTTCGGGATTCTTCCTTTCATCCTGACCTCAGTCTATGGGACGTTCGGTGCAATACTGATAGGAGTTCCGATTGGGATAGGAGCAGCAGTTTTCCTTTCAAAGATTGCAAAAGGACCAGTGAAGCGGATTCTTACAAGCGCAATCGACATTCTTGCAGGGATTCCATCGGTGATCTACGGACTTATCGGGATGCTCACACTGGTTCCAGGGATAAGAAAACTGTTCGGGCTGCCGGATGGGGCTTCCCTGCTGGCAGCGATAATCGTGCTTGCTGTGATGATCCTGCCTTCGATAATCAAGCTCTCGGCAGTGGCGCTGGATTCGGTTCCGAAAGAGTACGAGGAGGCCTCGCTGGCTCTTGGCTCAACTCCGATGGAAGCATACCTTCATGTAAGCATTCCAGCAGCCCGAAGCGGAATCATTGCCTCAATAGTTCTTGGAATCGGAAGGGCAATAGGAGAAGCTATGGCGATAATGATGGTCTCTGGAAACGTAGCCAACATGCCCTCTCTCTTCGGATCCGTGAGGTTCCTCACAACTGCAATTGCAAGCGAGATGTCATACTCATCAGGACTTCAGCGTCAGGCACTGTTCTCAATCGCCCTGGTGCTGTTTGCCTTTATAATGATAGTCAATGCCTTGCTTCATCTGATTCTCAAGAAGGGAAAGAAGCATGAATAGAAGACAAGCAGCAGGAATATGCTCAAGGATTCTGGTCCTAGCTTCGGCGACAATTGTGATTGCCATTCTCGCCTTCATCATCTGCGAAGTGGTTGGCAGAGGCGCAGGAAGCCTTACATGGCAGCTCATTTCTACAACTCCAAGCTACCTGAACGGGACGATTGGAATCCTGCCTGACATAGCGAACACAATCTACCTCCTGCTGTTCAGCTTGGTTCTCGCACTTCCAATCGGAGTGATCAGCGCGATTTATCTTACTGAATATGCACATCCCGGAAAAATCGAAAGCTGCATAGAGTTCGCCATTGAAACCCTTTCAGGAATCCCATCGATAATCTACGGTCTTGTAGGAATGCTTGTTTTCTGTCAATTATTCAATTTCAAGACATCATTAGCAGCTGGTGCATGCACGCTTGCAATCATGAACATCCCTACGGTGATAAGGACTGTCCAGGAAAGCCTGAAGACAGTTCCCCAGAGTTATCGAGAGGGAGCACTGGCTCTTGGCTCGGGGAAAGGGCACACGATATGGACAGTTGTGCTGCCGAATGCGATTGATGGAATCATGTCAGGATGCATCCTGAGTGCAGGAAGAGTCACAAGCGAATCTGCGGCGCTTCTGTTCACGGCTGGGTTCGCCCATTCGCTTGTCCCGCTTTCAGAGGCGCTTTCTTCTCCCGGCGCCAGCCTGAGCGTGGCATTGTACGTATATGCAAAGGAACAGGGAGAATTCGGAGTGGCTTTCGCCATCGCCATAATGCTTTTGATCATTACATTCCTGATCAACCTGGCAGCGATGATGATAGCAAAGGCAAAGAAGAAGCAAATATGAAACAGGAACCGATAATCAGATGCAGGAAGCTGAGCCTTTGGTATTCGAAGACTCAGGCACTCAAGGATATCACAATTGATTTCTACCCCAACTCAGTGAATGCACTCATAGGTCCTTCAGGCTGCGGGAAATCAACATTCATCAAGACTCTCAACCGGCTGAACGATCTGATTTCGGAAGTCAGAACCGAGGGGGAAGTGTTTTACCGGAATACTGAGATCAGAGACCCCGGACTTGATGTGACCGATCTTCGAAAGGAAATTGGAATGGTGTTCCAGAAACCCAATCCTTTTCCGATGAGCATCTACGACAACATAGCATACGGGCCGCGGACTCATGGAATCAGGAACCGCTCAGAGCTTGACGATATCGTCGAGAACGCACTCAAGTCGGCAGCTCTTTGGGACGAGACAAGCGACCGTCTTAGAAAGAGCGCCATGGGTCTGTCTGGCGGGCAGCAGCAGAGGCTATGCATCGCCCGTGCAATAGCGGTTCAGCCGCAGGTGCTGCTGATGGATGAGCCTACTTCAGCACTTGATCCTATCTCGACTGCAAAGATAGAGGAACTTCTGTCGGTGCTCAAGGAAAAATTCACAATAATCATAGTCACTCACAACATGCAGCAGGCCATGCGGAGCTCGGACACGACTTCATTCTTCCTTCTGGGAGAACTGGTCGAATCCGGAAATACCGAACAGGTTTTCTCTCATCCGCATGACAAGCGTACCGAAGACTACATCACAGGGAGGTTCGGCTGATATGAGAAATGCATTCGAAAAGCAGCTTTCTGAGCTGCACACAAAGCTCATCGAGATGGGTTCTTTCTGCGAGGAGGCAATCAAGCTTTCTTCACAGGCTCTTGCAATAGACACAATCACGCTTGGAAACGTTTCGCTTCTAAAAGCGAAGATCGAACAGATGGAACGTGAAATAGAATCGCTTTGCCTTAAGCTTCTGCTGCTTCAGCAGCCTGTAGCTGGGGACCTGCGGCAGATTTCCGCAGCATTGAAAATGATCACCGACATGGAACGGATTGGAGATCAGGCCGATGACATTGCCGAAATCATCGGATACCTTATCCACCGAAACGAACGTGATTGCTCTTTGATAGTGGAAATGGCCGGATTCACAATCACAATGGTCTCAGAGAGCATCGATGCCTTCATAAAGCAGGACACCATTCTGGCACAGAAGGTGATCGATGACGATGACAAGGTGGATGAAGCCTTTCTGAAGGTCAAGCAGGCGCTTATTGCCATGATTGCAAAAAACCCGGATAATGGTGGATATGCACTGGATCTTCTGATGATTGCCAAGCATTACGAACGCATTGGGGACAATGCGGTCAACATCGCCAGCTGGGTGGTCTTCTCAGTCACCGGAGTCCATAAAGGGGAAACGGAGCTATGATTTTCTGCGTAGAGGATGATGCAAGCATTAGAGACATCGAAGTCTACACCCTTAAGGCAACTGGACTTGATGCAATAGGACTTGCAAATGCAAAGGAGCTTGAACAGGCTCTGAAGAATGAAAAGCCACAGCTTGTTATTCTGGATATCATGCTCCCTGACGAGGATGGAATATCGATTCTCAAGAAGCTTCGGATGCACAGTCAGACAGCAGAAATACCTGTGATCATGGCGACGGCAAAAGGCGAGGAATTCGACAAAGTGCAGGCATTGGATCTTGGGGCTGATGACTACATAGCCAAGCCGTTCGGGATGATGGAGATGGTATCCAGAGTCAAGGCAGTCCTGAGGAGAAGCCACCCTGCCGAGCCGTCATCAGTGCTGGAATACCAAGGAATCCGCCTTGACCGAAGCGCCCATTGCGTGTGGGCAGATGGAACAGCACTGACGCTGACCTTGAAAGAGTACAACCTTCTGGAACTTCTCATGGAGAATCCTGGGGTGGTTTTTTCAAGGGAGAAGCTTCTTGAATCAGTGTGGAATATGGATTTTTCGGTTGAAACCAGAACAGTTGATGTTCATATCCGCACCCTTCGCGAGAAGATCGGCAGTTACAGCGACTGCATAGAAACAGTGAGGGGCGTTGGTTATCGTCTGCAGCAGCTATGAAGATGACACGCAGGATATTCAAGGCGATAATGATTTCAGTGATCTCCTCTTTGGTCATTGGAACTGCCATGGCAGCTCTTATCACCTACCATAACTACGATGGCGCAATCCAGAACTCGCTTCATGCACAGCTCCAGCTTGCTTCATCTGAAGTTGAAAGCAGTGAAGATCTTCCGCTCTCGTCTTTTCGAAGCAAAGATTTCCGTTTCACATTGATAGGCCCTGACGGTTCAGTCCTCTACGATTCAGTCGCGGATGCCTCAACGATGGAAAGCCACAGCACACGGGAAGAATTCATCGAAGCTCAGAAATCAGGCATTGGAAAAAGCGAAAGATATTCATCCACCCTGTCTGAAAAAACAATCTATGAAGCCAAGCTTCTCTCAAACGGTTCGGTTCTACGCATTTCAACAAACCAGAAAACTGTTGCAAACCTCTTTCTCCAAAGTTTTGAGCCACTTCTGATAATGCTCTTCATTGTCATTCTGCTATCGTTTTTCTTGGCTAGAAGGCTCAGCCAGGCCATCGTCGGTCCAATAAACAGAATCGACCTGGCAGCTCCATTAGCAGATGAAGCATACGATGAAATTGCTCCTCTCATTTCAAGAATCAGGGACCAGAACAGCCAGATTGCTTCACAGATCAAGACATTGCAGCAGCGTCAGGATGAATTCAATCTAATCGCTGACAATATGGAAGAAGGGCTCGTTCTGCTCGATAGAGACAAGAGCATCATTAGCATCAACCGTGCAGCAGAACGTCTGTTCCATGTTTCCGGCAACATCAGAGGCGAGAATATTCTCAATCTCAACAGGAGCCTACAGATGCAGGCTCTCATCGAAAAAGCCTCGCAAGCAAGTCATTGCGAGCAGAAGATTGAGATTGACTCCAAGGTCTACCAGATGGATGCAAGCCCGATCTGCTTTGGCGGCAAGGTTTCCGGGACCGCAATTCTGATTCTTGACATCACCCAGAAAAGTCTGGCCGAAAAGATCCGCCGCGAATTCTCTGCAAATGTCTCACATGAGCTCAAGACTCCCCTACAGACAATCTCCGGATCCGCCGAGCTGCTTGAAAATGGTCTGGTAAAGGATATGGACAAACCCTTGTTCTACGCCCGCATAAGAGCGGAAGCAGCAAGACTGATTTCGCTGGTCAATGACATCATCCAGATTTCCCAGCTCGATGAAAACACTCCAATGGCTTTCGAAGATACTGACCTTCTCGACATTGCCCAGTCATCAGCGCGAAGCCTTGAGCAGCATGCGGCAAGAAACGGCATCAGCATTCGAGTCCAGGGCATCCATGCTTCAATCCATGGAGTGAAGCACCTGCTGGAGCAGCTGACCTTCAACCTGATGGACAATGCAATCCGCTACAACAAGCCAGATGGAAGCGTAACAGTCACTGTCTCGGATTCTGATGGGAAGATCATGCTTGAAGTGAAGGATACTGGAATAGGAATACCGAAAGAAGATCAGAACCGGGTATTCGAACGGTTCTACCGTGTAGACAAAAGCCACTTCAGGGAAACCGGTGGAACAGGGCTTGGCCTTTCAATAGTCAAGCATGCTGCGGAATACCATCATGCATCAATCAGCCTTTCAAGCACACTGGGAAAAGGCACCGCAATAACAGTTGAATTCCCGAAATCAATTTAACTGCCAGACTGGATACAGTTTTTATCCAGCAGTTCAGAATGAGTACCAAGCCTAATACTTTTCGAGAGGAATAGAATTGGCCAGCTTTCCAAACCCTTCAAACCGTTCAAACCGTTCCCAAACCGTTCAAACCGTTCAAGCCGTTCCTGCCTGACCTGTAAAATTCGGGAAGTTTTCACTGTTTTCGGCGTGAATATTTCCCTAAATAAGGAAAGTCTATTTTTTCATGAGGAAAACCAAGCTTTGGCGAAGAATGAGGGATTGGCCAACAACAAAGTCGAATTCTGCATGTCAGAGAACAATTCATTCCCGAGTAGCAGTCTGATCATTGAAAGCAATTGAACAGTACTTATCAGGCTTAGCATGGATTTCAGTTGTACCTGTAGAAAAAAAACAGCAGGACATTCAGACCTGCTGCGAAATGCTATGCCCCGAGGGGGATTCGAACTCCCGACCCCATCCTTAGGAGGGATGTGCTCTATCCAGCTGAGCTATCAGAGCGATTTCAAGTAGTATTCTAAGAATCTTTGGCGGTGTTGTCAACCAAGCCGGCTATCGTTCCGAAAAGCACATCAGGAACTATCGGCTTTGCAATATGAGCATTCATTCCAGCAAGAAGAGAAGCTTTTTCGTCCTGATCGAAAGCATCAGCAGTCAAAGCCACAATTGGGATGGTCTTTGCATCTGGTCTATCAAGCGCTCGAATCTGCTTAGCAGCCTCTCGCCCATCCAAGACAGGCATTCTGATGTCCATCAGAATCAAGTCATGACTTCCCTTTGAATATTTCTCAACACCTTCTTTACCGTTTGAGGCAATGTCGACAATGCATCCTTTGCTTTGAAGAAGACTCATGCATATCTTTGCATTGAGAGCATTATCCTCGCAAAGAAGAATCCGCAGACCATCAAGAATCCGGACATCGGCAGGGGCTTCTGGATTGAGCTTTTCTTCGGCAATAGGAAGATCAAGCTGCACATCGAACCTTGTCCCCTTATCAATCTCGCTATGAAGCTCTATCCTTCCATCTAACAGCTGAACAAGCGTCTTGACGATAGCAAGCCCTAGACCCGTACCTTGATGATTCTCATCACGCTGCTCCTGCGTGAAGCTTTCAAAGGCATGAGCCTGAAACTCCTTGCTCATTCCTATCCCGGTATCACAGACAGAGAACATTGAACCCACACAACCCGGATTGCATGAAAGAACCTTCCCAATGAAAGTAATCGTTCCGCCCTTAGGCGTGAACTTGATTGCATTGGAAAGCAGATTCACAAATATCTGGTTCAGCCGCACTCTGTCAATCATGATGCATTTTGGAAGTCTTTCATCAAAATCACAGACGAAAGCAAGCCCTTTTGCCTTGCACTGTTCCCCGATGACCGACTGAAGCACTGCCCGGAAATCCTCTAGACGATAAGCAGAAGGCGAAAGGACAAGCTTCCCGTTATCAATCCTGGACATATCAAGGACATCATTGATGATTCCAAGAAGGTATTCTCCAGCCTCATGGATATCAGTGATGTATTGTGCCTTCGTCGCTTCATCGGCATTGTCAAGCATCTGTGAACCAGACAGATTGATTATTGCATTGAGGGGAGTTCTGATGTCATGGCTCATGCGTGATATGAACTCGCTCTTTGCCCTGTTGGCCTTTGGCTGCCCGAAGCGCTTTTGCAAGAACACGATGCCTTCTTTCAGTCCTGTTGTATTCATCAGTCACATCACGCTTAACAAAAACAACATCCTGCTTCGAATCATCCAGGAAGAAGGCTCTGATCTTCTTGCGGCTGGCATTCATGTATTCAAGCGAATAAACAAGCTCAACCGAATCCTGTTTTTCAAGACGCCTGACAAGGGCATCAAGATTGAAGAAATTCCTTCCTTTCTTCTTGTCATCTGGATTGATGAATGGATAAACCTCTGATTCCAGATACGTTTTCAGCGGAATTTCACTCTTTGCTATCGTTCTTCCGTTGAATTTGACAAAATGAACAAGCTTCGTGATCCTGCTTACTATCAGGATGCTTTCAATCTCTTCATCGGCGATGCTGTCTATGGCAAGCTTGTTCTTCTTTTCGTCTTCTATATCATCAGAATGGATGAAGGCTTCAATATCGCCATCCGGCCGCAGATTCAAGTTTGCCTCTGATCTGAACCAATGTGACTCGCCGGTTTCCTTATTGATTACTCTGGGATATTCAAGACTTACTGCTGACTGGCCAGCAAGAAAGGCTGTGCAAAGCGACTCCAAAGAAAAGGAATCACGGAATTTCCTGCAATAGTCATCAGGTATTCCCTCAAGAATGAAATCGATGACACTGTCATCAACATTGAATGGCGCCTGCTTAGGAAAGCTATCTCCACCATTCACATGCAGCTCTTCAACTACCCTAGACGAAAGATTCATCCGGATATAACGGAAAGAATTGCTTATCAGATTCTGCCGAAGCTTGAATTCGTTTTCATACTTGAGCCTATTGTCCATCTCAAGACTGATATCCATTGCAATACCGATGGCGGTCCGCCTTCCATCATGGTCCGGAAGACGGGTCAGAACAGAATGATTCCATGAGACACTTCCATCTTTGTAGTTACGTCCTTTGTATTCAGACTCAGCACTGTCCGCTCCATCAAGAATCTTCTGATACATTTGGCAGAATTCATCAGCACACTCAGGAAGCACTGAACCTTGCTTCACCAGGAAATCAGGCACGTCATGAATCACATCAGGAAGCCCGACTTTTCCAAGGCTTGAAAACTCACTGAAAACAGTCCTGCTGTCAAGATCATAAATCCAGAACAGCATTTTCTGGGAAGATATTGCTGTTTCCAGCATCTTCTCATTTGCTTCAAGCTTGAGCTTTGCTGTCTTGAGCTGATCTATGTCGGAATACGATGCATAGAGGACAGACATGTCTTTGATGCGCTCAGTGACTCTGCCTTTGATATTGTACCAGCGGTAGTGATCATCGCCATCGTGAATCCTAAGATCAAAGTCGATGAGCTGGCCAGAAGCAACCTGCTTCTTCATATACTCGCCCAGGCTGGCTCTGTCATCCGGATGAATAGCTTCGGACACTTTCGTTCCGCTGTACTTGCGGCGTATTCCATTCTGCCCGATCATGCGGAAATAGCCTTCATTCACATATACAAGGTCAATCGTGCCATTGTCATAGAAATGGTAGATTCCGATTCCGCCAGGAATCCCGTCAATGAAATTCTTCTGATCTTCAATCGATCGTGAATCGCCTGCCTTCTTTCGCCAGAATTCGACGACAGCAGGCTTTCCCTTCCAGTCAATCAGCCTCATGCAGATAGTATAGTAATCTGAAAGGGCAGCCTGGGGCGCATCAGTAGTGTAGTCCTTGCCGTATTCTGCATGATAAAGCGGGCAATCATCGCAGATGTCAGAGTTTGCCCGCTCGTATTCATAGCATTTCACGCCTGGAGCCGGTTTCCCAAACAAATCAATTGCAGCCTGATTGACAAAGAGGATTTCAAAAGTATGAGGATCCTTTACTACAACACCTGCCGTCGAACAATTGATGATTTCAAGCAGGGAAACAGAATCATTTTCCATGATGCTTGATTGTATCATGAGTGCCTAGAAGCTGAAAAGGAAAATCACAATTAAAACGAGAGCTCCATTGCTGAAGCTCTCAAAACCATTATTGCTTGTCAAACAGATGACATGCGCAGAAGTGTCCGTTCCCGATATCCTTGTATTCAGGAACAACTTCCTTGCAGATCTCCATGCAATGCTGGCATCTTGTGTGGAACTTGCACCCCTTTGGAGGATTTGCAGGCGACGGTAGGTCGCCTTGCAGCACGACACGGTTCATATGGTAATCCGGATCCGGAACAGGAACTGCCGACAGCAGCGCCTGAGTGTACGGATGAAGAGGAGCCTTGAACAGCTGCTCTTTCGGAGCCATCTCAACAAGCGAGCCAAGGTACATGACGCCAACGACATCGGAGATATATTCAACGACGCTGAGGTCATGCGAGATGAACAGGTAGGCAAGTCCCCTCTTCTGCTGCAGGTCCTTCATCAGGTTGATTACCTGAGCCTGAATCGATACATCAAGCGCCGATACAGGTTCATCTGCAACGATAAGCTCAGGATTCAGGGCAAGAGCACGTGCAATGCAGATTCTCTGACGCTGCCCGCCTGAAAATTCATGCGGGTAACGGTCAATCTGGTAAGTCTTCAGATCGCAGTCCTTCATTACGGACAATACATAGTCATGCCACTCGGAAAGGGGAACAATATTGTGCTCCTTCACTGCTTCACCGATGATCTCTCCAATAGGCATCCTAGGATCAAGCGAAGAATACGGATCCTGGAATATCATCTGGAGCTGAGGCCGAAGCACCCGGAGTTCCTTCTTCTTCAAGGCGAAAAGATCATGTCCCTTGTAGTAGGCATGGCCGGCAGTAGGCTCGGTCAGACGCAGAATAGTCCTTCCGATAGTTGTCTTTCCACAGCCGCTCTCTCCGACAAGGCCATAGGTCTTGCCCCTTTCAAGATCGAAGGAAACTCCATCAACAGCCTTCACGTATCCGACAATGCGCTGAGTTACTCCAGCCTTGATCGGAAAGTACTTCTTCAGTCCTGAGACGCGAAGAAGGACATTGTCCGGGACTTTGATATCTTCTGGAGCATCATCATATTCTTTCAGTTCTTTTGCACTCATTTGGCTGCTCCTTTTGATTTATCCAGTTCGCTTTCGGCTTTCTTGAGAAGAGAAAGCGGAGATTCTATCACCATGTTCGGATCCAGAAGAGAGCCATCTTCATTGAACAGATAGCAGGCGACCTTATGGGTCAGGCTGACGCTTCTCATGCAAGGATAAGCATTGGCGCACTTTGCCACAGCTTTCTCGCAGCGGTTGCGGAAGAAGCAATGGTTCGGAAGATCAATCGGGTTCGGAACGCTGCCAGGGATCGAATAAAGCTTGTCATCCGAACCAACGAAGTTCGGTCTGCTCTTCATCAATCCAAGCGTGTATGGATGCATCGGATGATGGAAGATGTCACGAGCTGTGCCCATCTCCACAATGCGTCCTGCATACATGACCACGACGAAATCAGCCATCTCCGCCACGACGCCAAGGTCGTGTGTAATGAGCATGATCGAAGCATTGATCTTGTCTTTCAGATCACGAAGCAGATCGAGAATCTGAGCCTGGATCGTTACATCAAGAGCTGTAGTCGGCTCATCAGCAATGATAAGCTGCGGGTTGCAAGCCAGAGCCATGGCAATTACCACTCTCTGTCTCATTCCACCGGAAAGTTCATGCGGATACATCTTGTATACGCCCTCACCGTTGGCAATTCCGACCAGCTTGAGAAGGTCGATGCTCTTTGCAGTCAGTTCCTTCTTGCTCATCTTCGCAGAATGAAGCTTGATTGCCTCGTCCAACTGTTTTCCTATCGAGAATACAGGGTTGAGCGTAGTCATAGGTTCCTGGAAGATCATCGAGATTTCATCACCTCGGATCTTTTCCATTTCCTTGACAGGCGTCTTGACCAAGTCGATTACCCTATTACAGTCTATCTGGTTGAACCTGAGCTGTCCAGCCGAAATCTGACCTTGAGGCTCCTGAAGGATCCTCATCACAGATAGGCTTGTCACGCTCTTTCCGCAGCCGCTTTCTCCGACTACTCCTACAGTTTTTCCACGAGGAATATCGAATGTAACGCCATCTACGGCCTTCACCGTCCCGATATCCGTGTAGAAGCTGGTATGAAGATTATCAATCTCCAGGATGTTGTTCGGATCACGCATCTTGCTCAAGTACTCTGACTGCGGCACATTCTTGCGCTTCTTTGCCTTGTTCAAGGCCTTGTACTTTCTAAGATTGTACTTCTTGATTTCCTTGATGCGGCGTAGTCTTTCTTTTTCTTTTTCAGTCTTGTGGAACAGGGTGTTCTTCATGACATTCTTTTTTTCAGTGATTTCTGCCATATCCTACCTCTTCATCTTCGGATCGAAAGCATCCCTGAGACCATCGCCGACAAAATTGAAGGCAAGAACGGTGAACAGAATCATCAATCCAGGCGGAACCCATATCCAAGGACAGTTTCTCATAACGACGTTGTCCTTGACAGAGCTCACCATGTTGCCCCAGCTGGCATATGGGACACCGACTCCGATTCCAAGGAAACTCATCGTGGATTCCATCAGGATAACCCCACCGAGATCCATCGTGGCCATGACTATGATCAAAGGCATAGTGTTTGGAATGAGATGCTTGAATATCCTCTTGCGGGTTCTTATTCCTGTGGCTTCGCATGCCTGCATGTATTCCATCTCCCTAAGAGAAAGAATGTTGCCGCGAATCATTCGAGCAACGCCAGCCCAGTAGATGATGCCCATGATGAACATGGTGTAATAGATCTTGTACTGCGGAGAAATCTTCAGGGAAATCAGCAGAGACGATATTATGAGCATCAATGGAATGAAAGGAATCGAGACGAACATCTCGACAAGCCTCATTATCACCATGTCTACCCAGCCTCCGTAATAGCCTGCCATGCCTCCAAGAGTAACTCCAAGAAGCATCTCAACTATGACGACGACGAATCCTACCATGAGCGAGATTCTGCCGCCATACATAAGACGGGCAAGCTGATCCTGTCCCATCTCATTGGTTCCGAGGACGTGTTCCTTCGTAGGTGCAGCTTTCGTATTGAGAACCGCGTTCGGATAGTCTTCCAGATCCGCCATGCGAACTTCCATGCCTGTGTCTTCATCAATATAGAAGATCTCCGTTTCGGTGTACTTCGAGAAAGCAGGGCCTAGGAAGCAGAACACTGCGATAACGGCAAGGACTATGATTCCAGCCACAGCAAGGCGGTTTCTGAAGAACTGCCTGCGAACCATCTGACCAGGAGTCAGGAACACCTGACCTGCTGCAATATCTTCCTGTGAGAATGACTCTACCGATGCAACCGAATCATCTTCAGCAGCCTTGTCATTCTCCATTGTCACATCTGTATCAGCCATCGTCTTTGCTGCAATATCCTCGGCATCCTCTATTCTGGAATTCGAGGCTTTCTTTATATCATCTTGATTTTTCTTGATCATGAAAGCTTCCTCCTAGCTGAGTCTGACACGCGGATCTACCACGGCATAAAGGATGTCCGAAATCAGATATCCGAGAACGGTCAGAACGGCAAGGAACATATTGAAGCCCATGAGATACGGGACATCCGCCATGTTCGCAGCCCTGAGAGCTATGTTTCCAAGTCCTTCAAGCGCAAACAGCCCTTCGGTTATTGCAGCTCCTGAGAACAGCCCAGGAAGGGATGACCCAAGAAGCGTCACAATCGGGATAAGGGTATTTCTGAAAGCATGAGAGTAGACTACCTGATGCTCGGGAACGCCCTTGGCTCTTGCAGTGCGGACATAGTCTGCATTCAGAGCTTCGAGCATATTCGTTCTTGTGTATCGGAGCATGCTTCCGCATCCTGTGATGACAAAGCATGCAATAGGCATTACAAAATGTCTTGCATAGTCTCCGAACTTTGCAAAGCTGAATCCGGCAGGATACGTCTTTCGTGCATCCAGCATGCCAGAAACAGGTAATATATTAAGGCCATAGTAGCCGAAAGCTTTCTTCATAAGCGCAGCGAGGAAGAAAATCGGAACTGAAATCCCGATGAAGACACAGATTGTAATGATGTAATCCGTTCTCGAGTACTGCTTCCTTGCAGCAAGGATTCCCAGTGGTATGGAAATAAGAAGCTCAAGAACCAGAGCTATCAAAGCCACTGTGAATGTAACCGGGGCATATTGCTTGATAACCTCGGTAACAGGGCGGGCAAACATGAGAGATGTTCCCAGATCCCCTTTCAAGGCTGATCCCAGCCAGTCAAAGTACCCTCCGATGATTGATTTATTGAGACCGTAGATCTCTCTGAGGTGATTTCTCATCTCATCAGTCATCTTAGGTGATGCAGATGTCGCAAGCGATACGTAATCTGCGGGCATAGCCCTCACCAATGTGTAAAGCATCAGAGAAACTCCCAGCAGAACAATCAGTGAAATCAGAATACGGCGTATTATGTATTGGCGCATTTTTTCTCCAGATAATGGTTTTATTTTTTACATGATAATATTTAAATTCATACAAGGAACAAAATTCCACCTGCGCAGAACGCAGGTGGAATGAATGATTTCTACAATCAGTTCTAGTTCATCTCAACTTTCCAGAGGATGTCAGAATAATCCCAGAATGTTGTTGTCTCTTCAGGAAGAGTGGCAAGATTCAAGGTATTCTTGTTGTAGGCGATGATATCCTTTCTCTGGTAGACAGGCATCTCAATGCAGAGATCCATTGCCTTGTCCAGCATCTGGGAAACAAGCGCCTTTCTCTCGGTAAGGTCGACGGTGACGACAATCTTCTCAAGAAGTGCATCCATCTCGGTATCACTGATCTTGTATCTGTTCTGACCTGCGCCAGTGTGGAACTGAGTAGTCTTGTCGCATGTGGTCACATTGCCCCAGGCAAGAGTGAAGATATCAGCAGTGCCGTCGTTCATTGCGCTCTGGAGAACGTTGAACGGGACATCCTGAATCTGGAGCTCTCCGCCGAGTGACTTGAGATCTTCTCCAGCCTGCACCAGCATTGCGAATGTCGGATGGTCTCCGATTCCGTCGCCGCCGATGTATGCGTTGACTATAAGCTGCTCGCCCTTCTGGTTCACAAGCTTTCCATTCTTCTGGGTATATCCAGCAGCATTGAAGTACTTGAGAGCTTCTTCCTTGCTGTACGGATAATACTGCTTTGCATCCTTTGGATACTCAGCAAGAACTGTGGTCATCGGACGTTCGATAACGCCTGCAATCTTTCCATAGTAGCCCTTCACAGCAGGGGTTCTGTTGATCATAAGGCAGAACATTCCCTTTCTGACGTTGAGCGGGAGGTTCTCACAGTTGAATCCGCAATAGCCGTATCCAGCGAAGTCTATGAGGTCATAGGCAATGCCTTCGGCATCAAGCTCTTCGACATTCTCCTTGGTTCCTGTCGGATTTGCAATATCGATTGCTCCGGAGGCAAGGCTTCCGATTGTATCTGCTCCTGGAACGTACTGCCACTTCACTGTTCCGATGCATGGGCATCCTTCGAAGTAAAGCCGGTTGGCAACGCAGGTGACGATCTTATCGGCGAAACTTACCCATTTGTACGGACCTGACCCAAGCGGAACCATATTGGTCTGCTGAAGCTGTCCAACCTTGCCCTTCTCGAGCTTTCCATAGTAGTGCTCAGGAATGAAGTAGATGTTGATGTCTCTGTCGCCGTAGATGTTGACTGAATTGTACTTCACGGTACAGGTGTAATCGTCAATCTTCTTGATACCGGTGATTGTGGAGACAACCTCTCCGGTCTTCATATCGTTGTTGAGCTTTTCAGTCCACCATGCGGAAGGATCATAGTCATTCCAGCAGCTGTTGACTTCGCCCTTTGCGAGATAATAGAAGAATGTGTCCTTGTCGCCAGCAGCAACAGCCTTGTCGACTGCAGCGTTGTCCTCAGCGGAAAGTCCGCAGTAATCCTTGATATAGGTTACCCAGTCAACTCCCCATGGATCGGCTTCGAATCTCGGGTCATCCCAGAACAGGCTGTGAAGCTCGGATTCCATGTATGTGATGTAATCATCCATGCTGATGGTATCAACGGTGTACTTCTCTGCAACCATCTGCTGAACCTTTGCAATGTTCGGGTTGTCATAGAAATACTCCTTGATGCCTTCGATATCATCCTGAGCAATTGTCTGCGGTCCGGTATAAGTCGGATCGGAGCAGAGATAGATTGCATAGATGTAGTCATCGATGGTAACAGGCTCGCCGTCTGAGAACACCATGCCCTTGTTGCAGGTAACAGTGTACAGGACTCCGCCATCAGAAGTCTCTTCAGACCTGATGGATCCGCCCCAGTCAATCGGCTCGTTGTTTGCATTGACACGCTGCGGAGCGACGAAAATCTGCTCCATGACCAGCTGGTCATATGCGCTTTCTGCAAGAATCGGGTTCCACTTCTCTTCGAAGTCAGCAGGAACTGCAACGACAAGAGTCTTGTCAGCCTGTTTCGGTGTGGCTACTGTGGTTTCAGCTGCTGGAGCTGCCGCTGCCGGAGCTTCTTTGGCTCCCTGGGCGAAAACCGAGCAGATGCATACCAACAGAATGAAAAGCACTGTTGATAATTTCTTCATATCTTCCTCCTAGAATAATGACATGTCCAAAATCCTTCATTTCGGACTTCTTTCTATAACACTCTTGGAATTGTAAGTCCCACAGAGGCTATTATGCAAGTATTAAAATGAAATCCGGAAAAATGCAACTGATAAATGAATGTTTAATGCATAAATATTACTCAAAACGGTTTATCAGCCACCAGGATTATCCGAAAATTCACCTTTCTCTGAAGCCGTTCGGATTTTTCTGCTGCCAGTTCCATCCGTCACGGCACATGTCATCCAGCGTCTTCTCGGTCTTGAAACCGAGCACCCTGAATGCTTTTTCGGTATCGCTGTACACAGTCGGGAGATCTCCAGGCCTGCGTCCAACGATCTTGTATGGAACTTGCCTTCCAGAAGCCTTGGAGAAGGCGGCAACCATCTCAAGCACGCTTACCGGATGACCGGTTCCAAGATTGAACACCTCGCAGCCCTTATGATTCACAGCGTAGTCAACGGCAAGAACATGGCCTTTTGCAAGATCGACGACATGGATGTAATCACGCACCCCTGTTCCATCAGGAGTAGGATAATCATTACCGTAGACCGAAAGACACTTGAGCTTCCCGATAGCCACCTGGCTTATGTATGGCATCAGATTGTTTGGAATTCCTTGCGGATCCTCGCCAATAAGCCCGCTTGGATGGGCTCCGACCGGGTTGAAGTATCTCAGAAGGACGACAGAGAGATCAGTGTCCGCCTGGCTCATGTCCTTGAGGATGATCTCCTGCATGTACTTGGTCCAGCCGTACGGGTTCGTGCAGTTGCCAGTATGGCTTTTCTCTTCGGAAAGCGGCATTTCATTATCGCCGCTGTACACCGTAGCACTGGAAGAGAACACGATGCTCTTCACATTGTGCGCTCTCATCACCGAAAGCAGGTTAAGTGTGGACTCAAGGTTATTAGAGTAGTATTCAAGAGGCTTGGAGACACTCTCACCCACAGCTTTGAGTCCGGCGAAATGAATCACGCAGTCGATGCTGCATTCAGAAAAGACTTTTTCCATCTCGGTGCGGCTGCACACATCAGCCTTGTAGAACTTCACGTCCTTGCCTGTGATGCTCTTCACCCTCTGAAGCGACTGGTCGTGGCTGTTTGAAAGATTGTCCACTACGACCACGTCATAGCCTTTTCCAAGCAGCTCTACGCATGTATGCGAGCCGATGAATCCTGCTCCGCCTGTTATAAGTATGCTCATGTTTTCACCTTCTATATATTTATTCTTGATTCTGGCCAATCCCTGATTCAATTGCCCATGAAGAAATCAAGTATGTTCAATCCGACTGACTCATCCTGCCTGAACAGCTCCGTATAGCCGCATCTTGTGCATGAAATCGTCACGAAGCGTTTGTTCTGGACATCAAACAGCTTGGCGAAGTTTCCGCCTGTTGCCTGAAGCTTGTCCTCGATGAAATGTGTATTGCCGCATTTTGGGCACACATACTGATGCTTTTCCATAAAATCATCTCCTATCCGAACAGTGTCTTGACCTTGTTATTCTCAATTCTGCGCCGCTGCTTGTTTGTAAGAAGCTCGATATTCGAGAGGTTCCTTCCTCCGAAGAACTGCCTCAGGGCATTGTCGAACTCCTCAGTGCCGGTCGCCTCTGGATATTGATAGAACCCATGGAACGTATCCTTGATCTCCAGAAGCTTCACAGGAGTATCTGCATCCATCAGAGCCTGGGCAAAAAGCCTTCCGTCATCGCTGAGAACATCATGGTCTGCAACGAACACAAGCGTTCCAGGAAGCCTTGAAAGATCCTTCGAAAGCAATGGAGAGAACTTGGGATCCATTATGTCCTTGGGCTCTCTCTGATAGTTTTTGATCAGAGCCGCCATGACCTTGGCAGTCAGAACAGGTCCGTCGGCGAATTCCTCATAGCTTTTAGTCCTCATCCTGCAATCGGTGATCGGACATAGAAGAGCCATTCCTGCAATGTGCGGGCCTTTGAGATCACGAGCCATCTTGGAAACTCCGATTGCAAG
>Ga0265294_10001769_pt1 | contig 28920 bp, 24 predicted proteins | sample MunlanPumphouse3_FD_192504 | JGI IMG/M metagenome (GOLD analysis project Ga0265294, IMG submission 192504) | Groundwater microbial communities from a municipal landfill in Southern Ontario, Canada - Pumphouse #3 | ecosystem: Environmental > Aquatic > Deep subsurface > Groundwater | place...
CTCGCTCCAGGGTTCCCCATCGGTCACCATCGAATGAGAACCGGTCACGATGATGCCGCCATACCGGCGGGAATCCGGCAGTTCACAACCCGAGCAGCCATCAACGACAGAGATGATATCGCCGGCACAGTGCATATGATTGATGACCCATGTATCAAAATCCCCCAGCCGCGAGGCAAGGGAGGTAAACGTCGTGCCGGCCTTGATAATCAGTAAACGTTTCATGACTTCTTCCCCATCCTTTTTTCCTGATTGCGTAATTCAGATCCGCTTGGCAACATGGGCCCCACACCTTTCCGGATAACGAAACGGCCCGTCAACGCAAAAATGCAACTCAGGTGCCAGATCAATACCGCGGATTATCAAATCGGAAAGCCGAATCGGTTTTTCAGCCGGTACGAATCAGCCATCTGCAAGGATTCCAGCGGTAGATTTCTATGAAAAAACCAATGAAACAACCCGAAAAATAGAAGGGGGGTGAGAGAAAAAATACAACATTTATGTAGATCCCCCGGGAGGCCACTTACATCCATGTGACAATTCCACCCCGGAAGCCCCGATCCAATCCAATTCCACGGCCATAACCGGGATGCCCGTACCGCGGCGCCGGATAACCGGCGCAATAGCCGATACCTCGTCCTGTCATAGATCCCAGTCCTGCCGGACCTGTTCTATCTCCACCTGGCATCGTTCACCTCCCTGTATGCATTACCATTATGCTCCGTTTTTGCCACCCCCCGATCCTTTTCGGGGGCCAAATGAATCCCGGACCTTGTCGATCAGGTTACGCCCCGTTCCCTGATCACCGGAACCCTGATCCGGATTCTGCACGGGCCGTCTGCCACAGGGGCCTTGTCCCCTTCCGATACCCGGGCCCTTTCCTGTCGGCCCTGTTCCATCTCCTCTCGGCATGATTCTCACCTCCTGCCTCATCCGTATATTAAGCGAATCAAAATCATCCGATATTCCGGACAGCCGACCTTCCACAAAAGCATCCAGCACCTGAAAAACCTCACCGGTAACAGCCGGAACCATCCGAATCCCGTAAGCATAGATCAGCCTTACAGAAACTCGAGATATGGGACGCCGCAAATTAAATCCGTGACACCCGGTTTCATACAGCTTTAAGGCCGTTAACGTCACTGATTCAAGGCCAACCCGTTCATATACCGGCGGTCTGTAATGTGTCCGTTCATAACATCCACCACCAAAAACCGCTGCGCCGAACCACACAGCGGTGAAACTCAATCTTCCCGAACGCTCAGCGCCACTTTCATTGCGGTTATCCTCTGTCCTGACTAATTAGCATAGCAATCTGCATGCCAGGGCATTTTTTCAATCTGAACCGAATAAATTATTTATTTTATTTTCAGTGGGTTAATAGAATTTCGGGCAGCAGGTTTCACGATAAATCCAACCGGGAGGCCGTTTTACGGTCGCAATTTCAAGACGCTTTGAATCGACAGGGTCGTATGTATGCGCTATTACAACTTTTTTTTCCGAGAGGTGCGTCCATCGATTTGGGGAAGGTCAATACTGAACGCCTTTATTTTCCGGAACAGCGTGCTCTTATGAATCCCGAGATCCCTTGCCGCCGCAAGCCGGTTATAATGATTTCGTTTCAACGCCTCGATAATCATCTGCGCTTCAACGGTTTTCAGCGCATCGTCAACAGTGTCGGCTGAAGCCGGCGACAACTTTTGTCCCATAACCCGCTCGGGAAGGTAACGGGCATCGATAATACCCTCCTGACATAATACAAAGGTATGTTCGATAATATTTTCCAACTCCCTGATATTTCCAGGATAATCATAGGTCATCAAAACAGTCAGCGCTTCATGACTCAAGCCCTGGACAGTCCGACCTCTCAGCAGATTAAGGCGCTGGATAAAGTGCTCTGCCAGCAGCGGAATATCCTCCTTACGCTGACGAAGCGGAGGCAGATCCAGCCGAACCACATGGATGCGATAAAACAGATCCTCCCGAAAGGAACCCGCTTTCACCAGTTCGTCCAGATCTTTATTGGAGGCAGCGATGATTCTCACATCCGCATTTTCCGGTTTTGTGCTCCCCAGCGGATAAAAGGTACGTTCCTGAAGGACCCGCAGCAATCGCACCTGAAATGCCGGGCTGATATCCCCGATTTCATCCAGGAAAATGCTCCCCCCCCGGGCCCGTTCAAAATGCCCGGATTTGTCTTTGCGGGCATCGGTAAACGCACCGGCTTTATAACCGAACAATTCGGATTCCAGAAGGGTATCGGGAAGCGCACCGCAGTTGATGGCCACAAAGGGTTTGTCCTTTCGCGGGCTCAAGCCGTGAATCGCACGGGCCAGTAATTCTTTGCCGGTACCCGTTTCCCCCTGGATCAATACCGTACTTTCACTTTCGGCCACCTGGGGAAGAATGGCAAATATCTTATGCATTGAGGGACTCCGGCTGATCATATCACCGATCTGGTTCCGGGCATCCAGTTTCCTGCGAAGTTCCTCGACCATACTCATGTCCCGAAACGTCTCCACCCCTCCGAGTACCGTCCCGTCCTCATCCTTTAACAAAGAGGTGCATACGACGACCGGAATACGTCTCTTTTCGCTGTTTACGATATAGGTCGTTGTGTCCACCAACGGTTTCCCCAGTTTCATAGTCCGGCGAAGAGCGCAGTCGATTTCGCACATATTAGAGCGAAACACATCCCAGCAGTGTCTTCCAACGGCTTCCGCACGGGAAATACCCGTAATCTGTTCGGCCGCCCGGTTAAACGATGTGATTCGCCATTCATGATCGACGGTAAAAACGCCTTCGGAAATACTCTCGAGAATAATATCCGTTACATGGTGAGGAATGCTTTTCAGTGTTTTTTTTTTCATAATGACGGTTGCCGGATCAGGCGGACGGTTTGAATCTGATTTTATACAATTTATTTAATACCCGTTACTTAGCAAAAAAATCACCGGAACAAAAGGAAAGCTTTGAGGAAAGTATCCGGTTCGGTCCGGACCGATCGCCCTTGGGATTCCGGAAATTTCCCGTACCGGGTCGGGCGGGTGATCTCATGTCGCATTTTGAACCCCATAAATGTGGCAGCATGCTTTGCTGGCATTGCAATATTGCAATTGTTTGGTACCACATCATCCTGCCGGAAGACTTCCTGTACCTGACGCATGCCCGAACCTGCTGAAAACCGGCGGCCGGATGGTATATGGGAAGTTTCGGTTAAAATTTCATATCGCCTTTCAAACGCAACGCTGCTAATATAAAATATAATTATACACCCGACGGTTTACGGAAGGAAGAAACAAATGCACATTGTTGACTTGACGCATTCCCTGGCTCCGGGCATGCCGGTTTATCCGGGCTCCGAACCGCCTTTGTTTACACCGGTCTGTCTGATCGAGGAGGTTGGCTTCCGGGAACAGAAGCTCACTTTTTTTTCCCATACCGGCACCCACATCGACGCGCCCGCGCATATACTGAAGGAAGCAAAAACACTGGATCTGCTGCCCATCGATCAGTTTACGGGTCAGGCCGTTGCACTGAAGGCAGGATCAGCCGATCAGCCGGTCATCGAAATCATCGACCTGAAACCGCATGAGAACGCCATCAAGTCCAGTAATTTTCTGTTGCTGCACACGGGCTGGAGCAGGTTTTGGGACACAAACGCCTATTTTACCGGATATCCGGTATTGTCTTTAGCGGCGGCCGCATGGCTCGGCCGGTTTGACCTGAAGGGGATCGGGATGGATACCATTTCTGCGGATACGGCCGATGCAACCGATTTTCCGATTCATAAGACACTGCTGAACCGGGAGATGATCATTATTGAAAACCTGACAAATCTGGACAGGCTGCCGCCAGGCGGTTTCACGTTTTCATGTTTTCCCCTGAAAATTCAACAGGCTGATGGTTCCCCCGTCCGGGCGGTTGCGATGCTGCCGGACAGTATAACCGCTGCCAACCCGTGAGGTCCGATGAACACTGAGAACAAAATTTCAGTAACCGAATCTTTGCCCGCTCCCGGAAAATCGAATGGCCGGTGGTACCGGCTGGTGATCATCGTCCTGATCATTGCCGGAGTCGGTTTTTCGGTCTGGTGGATCAAACACAATATCTTTGCGTCCCGATTTACCCCCATACGATTAAACACTCAGGAGCAGCAGATTCTCGACGACAAACTCAATGAGCTCCAGACAGCTGCCCGAAAAAAGCATCCCGGTTCCCGGACCACAACCCAGGAGCCGGCCCGGCCCCTGACCCCGGCTCCTTATTCGGAAAGCGGGGCCCGACGGACCATCCGCCTGACGGAAAAAGAGCTCAATGCCCTGATCGCCAATCAGCCGGAAATGGCGCAACGGATTGCCATCGACCTGTCCGAGGACCTGATCAGCCTAAAGCTTGTCGTACCCATAGACCCCGGCATCCCGCTTATGGGCGGAAAAACGCTCCGGCTGCATGCGGGACTGTCCATCCACTATCAGGGCGGAACCCCGTCCATAGCGATTCAGGGCGTCAGCCTGGGCGGAATCCCGCTGCCCAATGCATGGCTGGGAAATTTAAAGCACAAAAACCTGCTCAAAGAATTCGGTACCCAAAACGGTTTCTGGCAAGTGTTTGGAGCAGGTGTTGCAGAAATAAACGTTTTCCGGGGCTCTGTTCAGATCCGGCTGAACGAATGATTCAAAATCCTGATCTGATTTTTGAATAAAATTTATCTCACGGCGCAAAGGCCAAAAAGATAGCCCTTAAGCGTTTCCACACTATCCATCAAAGGAGAAGCCTCATGACAAACCGATTCTTTCGAACCTTTGTCAGCACCGTTGTCATTATGTTGTTTCTGCCGGCATTCGCCATCATGGACTGGACTCCACCGGCACATGCCTTTCGAGACCCTCCGGGTAATCACCGTCCGGAAAAAATTGTCAAACGGCTCCCGCCGCGCAGCAAAAGTGTCCAGGTAAAGGGAAACAGATACTACTACCATGGCAAAGATTTTTACCAGAAAAGGCCTTCCGGCTATCTGATGGTTACCGCGCCGATAGGAGCGCTGGTGCTGAGCATTCCGCTGGGCTCAAGAGCCATGATCGCCGGGGGAATTACCTTTTACGTCAACGGCTCGACCTATTATCGCAGGGACCCGGGAGGATATCTGGTAGTGCCGCCCCCTGAACAGCCGGTGATCATCCAGGACATTCCGCCGGTCGTCCCGTCCCAGCAGCACATCGGGGGAGACATCTCCGTCACCGTCTCCATTCTCAACGTCCGCTCCGGACCCGGCATGAATTTTCCCCTGATCAATGAAGTCCGCATGGGAGACCGGTTATCCGTCAACGGCTACGCCCCCGACTGGCTGTATGTAACACTGCCCGACGGGCAATCCGGGTGGGTCATGCTGAAATTCACCTCTATGATGTCGACACCGGGAGACGGGTGATTGGAATAGCGCCCTTGCGGGCGGATTGAGGAACGCTATCGCTTGAGGACCACTTCGTTTGAGGCAAAAGATAATCTGGATACCATCGAAGTCTCCAATTGTTTTACCGAAAGGCGGCGATTTATCAAAAATATTTCCCGAAAAATTGCGGCCTTTCGGCCGGCCGCCATCTTAATTATAAGGCTTGATCATACCAGGCGATATCGTAGGAAATCGGCAGGTCGTTGATATCCTCAAGCCCGAACACTTCTTTTAATTTCAACGCGATGACCGCCAGGGAATATGAGTCATTGCACTGGCCGGCATCCACCACCTTGTCGGCCAGGGCCAGTAAATAGTTGACCGGCAGCATTTCACCGTGCGTGTAAACATCCACGCCCGTGCCTTCGGTCTGTTTAAGAAGTTCTTCCATGTCTTTCATGTCATGCCCGGTAATCAGGATTCCGGGTTTTGTACCCACGCCGATGTTCACCTCTGTGATTTCCGGATTCCCGTAAGCCGTGGTGTCGGCTTCATCCAGAAGGGCCATGGTGTTGACCGAAGTTTCTCCGGCCTTCATTACCATGGCAATCATCTCATCCACCGTCAGGTCCTTTGTGGCGGAGGCCAGCGCTTCCATGATGAAGTCGTTGATATCATCTTTTTGACATCCCAGATTCCTCTGAGTACGAAAATCAACAAGTCCTGAAGGTTGGAGACTGCTTCAAAGCGTGTCTTTGCACTGGCGTAAACGCAACATTAAAAAAACGGATTCAGAAATAAATATTAATCTTCAACCACTTCTATTACCGCATTCCCATTTTCAAATATGATCTTCACCATTTCTTGAAACCGTTTTGGGAATATTTTTTTAGTTTCTGGTGTAGCATCCGGACCAATTGCGCTCATCAATATTTGCATAGGATTTACTACTTTTTCCGGATGATAATTTATACCGATTTTTTTTCTGGTATCAAGACGTGTAAAGCGAACATCGGTATCAATGGGAGCATTGTAAAACAAAAGGTCCCTTCTATTAAATTTGCCACCGGGAATCCCTCCAAAGCCATAATCAGTCGTTGCTCCTGTAATATTGGAAAGTACACATCCCACAACGCCTGAATGATCTTCGGTGGGCGATTTTTTTATTTCGACCTTTATTTCTCCTCTTTTGGGTACCTCATCTGCGTACAACGCCTTAAGACCTTTCAATGCCATTAAGTATCCCCCAGCTACTGTTGCACAACTGTGCCCTGCCATTTTTACGATATCTGTGTATGTAAGTTCAATAATTCCATCCTCATTAACGCCAAGGAATTTAGCTAATTCGTCTTTTAAAAAAATACTTTCAATTTCATCAAAAAACTTTAGATATTTCATGTTATACGACCTCTCTTTTCAAATTTACAAAATAGAATAGCACGAATAGCAGGCATCCAAAAAATAGCGTAACAGGATCACGGCACACCTTAGTTGTAAAATGCCGAAAAGTTCTCAGCAAGACGGATTCCCCAATGGTTCACCCGTTATTATCTGAAACCGTTTTCTTTGTGTTTCTGTGCGATTGCAGTTGCCAGATTATCCAGGGCATTGAATGCCTCCTCCGTGGGTACGCCTTTACACAGCACAGGATCAATGACTTCCACCTTGAGGTTGGGAATCATTCCGGCAAGTATCTCCACGGTCTTGCCGCCCCACCCATAGGAACCGATAATGGACAGAAATTTGGTATCTGGGCGCAACGCATTTGCCAGAAATGCGGCATAGGCCGCATAGGGATGCGGGCCTGCCAGCACGGTAGGCGTGCCGACGACGATGGTTGCTGCGTCCACCAGGGCCATGGCCAGTTTGCCGATATCGGTTACGGCCAGGTTGAACGGCTCGACCCTTACGCCCCTATCCACCAATGCGGCAGCCAAATGATCGACCATCCGCCTGGTGCTCGCGTGCATGGATACGTGCGGCAGCACCACTGTATTTCGAGGGGCTCCCAGGGTCCAGTCGCGATAGGCATCGATAATAAATGCCGGACGTGGATACAGTTGACCATGGCCCGGAGCGATCATTTCTATATCGTAAGATGCGAGTTTTTCCAGATTTTTTTTAATCATACCCCTGAAGGGCATCATGATTTCGGCATAGTAGCGCTTGGCCGCCTCATGAACACGGCCTTCGTCCGTGACGAAAAGATCGGTTGTGGCAATATGGGAACCGAAGAAATCACAGCTGAACAAAATCTTGTCTTCTTCCAGATAGGTCACCATGGTCTCGGGCCAGTGAACCCAGGGCGTATAAATAAACTTCAACGTTTTATCACCGAGAGAAAGCGTCTCCCCGTCTTTGACGGTAATGAAAAAGTCCTCAGGTATTTTCAAAAGATCGATAAGCATTCCCTTCGCTTTGGGAGTTGATATGAGCTTTGCGTCAGGGTATTTTTCAAGAACCTGCATGATGGTTCCGGAATGATCCTGCTCTGCATGGCTGGAAATAATGTAATCGATCTTCGGTATACCCTCAAGCTGTGCCATGAATTCCTCGGCCATGGGCGGATCAACCGTGTCGATCAAAGCCGTTTTTTCGCTGCCTTCAATGAAATAAGCGTTATAGCTGGTTCCATCCGGAAGGGGGATAAGGGCGTCGAACAGACGACTGTCCCAATCGACAGCGCCCAACCAATAAATGCTTTCCGTTATTTTTCTTTTTTGCATGTAAAGGCCTCCTTTACTATAATGATTTTTGTTGGTTATCAATATATCATATAGTCTAAATCTATTGCAGGCTGCAAACGTTATCAGTCGCCATTATCAAGAATTGTTCCCATCGCTCGATCAAGGGCAGCGCGAGCAGAAAAATAACTCCAGCGCGCTTCCACCAGCACATATTCGGCTCGCGCCAGGGTTGTTTGTGCATCCAAAAGATCCGTTGCCGTTGCCGCCCCGGCCCCATACCGCTCCCGGGTCATACGCATGCTTTCTCTGGCGTCCCGGACCACCGCCTCAGAAGCCTGAGTGGCTTCATGGGCCTCCTTAAGTTTCGTCTGAGCGCCCCAGACCTCTTCCCTCACTTTAAGAACCAGATACCGAATCTCGGCCTCCGCTTTTGCCAATTCGTGTTTTGCCCTCGACACATCGTGGCCGCGCTTAAAGCCTTCGAACAATGGCAGCGCAATACCGACTCCCGCAGACCAATCCTTATCCTCCGGCAAAAATTCAGAATCTCGATACCCATAGCCTCCGTTGGCGGTTATGGTGGGGCCAAAAGCGCTTTTAGCGACATCGATTGAATTGCGGCTGGCTTCGATTCGATGAAGTGCGGCCTTCAACTCAGGACGGCACTCAACAGCCTGATTGAGTACTCCAGTAACGTCAATCTTGTCAGGTGACTCCATATTTCTGTTTTCAACATCTAAAGCAACCGTCATTTCCACCGAAAGTCCCATGGCGGTGTTGAGGCTTCCGCGCGCAAGGCTGATCGCGCTATCGGATCTCACCAGTTGCAGCTTTGCATCGGCAACCTCGACCTGGGCGCGAATAACGTCTGCTTTAGGCACCGCGCCTGCCTCCCAGCGCTCTTTCGTTAACCTCAAATGATCCTCTGCCCGCGTTCTGTTTTGCCCGGCAACCACTTGTGCTTCCGTGGTTGATATCAAACTGAAGAATGCCTGATGAACAGCCATGGCAATATCCTGCCGGATACTCGCTTCTTCCTCTTCGGCCAGGCCTTGCCTGGACAACGCGATTCGTAATTGGGCCGCACGCCTGCCGCTGTCAAAAAGCAGGTAGCTTGCGCGCAGACCGGAGGACCAGTCATCGGTGGGTCCGATCACAGAAGGTTTTCCCATGCCTGATAGCCCATCGGGCAGAAAAGCATGGGTTTCCCAGCGACGATAAGCAGCATCAAGACCCACCGTCGGGTAATATGGGGCCTTGGCCATGCCGACGCTTTCACGCGCGGCGGCGACGCCCTCTTGGGCCGCCCGGCGGGCAGGATTTTTATCAAGTGCAATTCGGACGCATGTCGCAAGTGTCAATGGCCGTTTCTTCATCATGATTTCATCGATCAGGTCCGCCTGGGCCGGTACACCAGGAGCTGACTTATCTTCCTTCTCAAGGCTGGAATGGACCATATAATCCTCAATTCGTGCTGTACGAGGAGGATCGATCATAGCGCAACCGGTGGCCGTAACGGCTAATAAGGGTATTATGGCCCAGAGCCATCGAGATATTATGATCATCGGGAATCTCCTTTCATCACTCAAGCCAATGTTTTTTGAAATCTTTTTGAAGCCAGCCACAAAATGACCATTCCCATCACCGCCAAGGCGGCCATCTGCGGCCAAAGAACACCCAGTCCAACCCCTTTGAGAAAGATGCCCCGAACGATGACAAGAAAGTACCGCAATGGGTTCAAATAGGTCAGCCACTGGATCATCGCAGGCATGTTCGCTATTGGAAACATAAACCCGGACAGCAGCACCGCCGGAAAATAAAAGAAAAAAGTGCTCATCATCGCCTGCTGTTGCGTCTCGCTGACAGTGGAGATTAGAAGCCCCACGCCCAGTGTGGTCATCAGGTACAAAGCCGTGGCGACAAAAAGCATCAGAAGGCTGCCGCGAATCGGCACCTCGAACCAGAAAACACCCAGTACCGTGATGAGGACAACGTCGGCAAAACCGATGAGCGCGAACGGAATCGTCTTGCCGAGAATGAACTCGACAGGTGTGATGGGAGTTACCATGATTTGTTCCATGGTGCCGATCTCCTTTTCACGTACGACGGCCATGCTGGTAAGCATCAGGGTAATGAGCATGACAATAATCGCGATGACCCCCGGAACATAGAAATTACGGCTCTCCAGGTTTTCATTGAACCACGCTCTCGTCTGAAGTTTTATGGTGGCAGGCTTTAAGGCCAATCCTTTGAGGCGGCTGAATCTTGTGGCCAATATCTTTTGTGAAAACGCACCTGTGATCTTGGCGCTGTAGTTAAGCACGATTCCGGCTGTGTTCGAATCTGTGCCGTCAACGATAATCTGAAGGATCGCGGTCCGCCCGGCCCTCAAGTCGTCCTCAAACCCCTTGTTCATTTGTAAAACCGCACGGACATGTCCGCGATCCACCAGTTCGCGAACAGGGTCTGGATTCGTGGTGTAGGCCACAATATCGAAATATCCTGACTCCACGAAACGCGCAATGAGATCACGACTGGCCACGCTGTTGTCCAGGTCAACCACTGCGGTCGCCACATGCTTGACATCGGTGGTAACCGCATAGCCGAAAACCAGCAGCTGGATGATGGGCATCAGGAAAATGACGCCTTTCATCCGCGGATCCCGGAAAATCTGGATGAACTCTTTGATCAGCATATGTTTGATGCGTTCTATCATTGCTTACACCAGTTTCTTTTTGAATTTTACATTTGCCAGGATGATCATCATGACCCCGAATATCGCCAGCAGGCCGGCTTCAATGAAAAGAACCTGCAAGCCGATGCCTTTCAGATAAATACCTTTGAGCAGGGCCACAAAGTACCGGGCTGGAATCAGATAGGTGAGCAACTGGATGGCTTTTGGCATGTTGCTGATCGCGTACATGAACCCGGACAGAAGAAACGCCGGGAGGAAAGTCATCACCATGGCCAGCTGACTGGCCAGCAACTGACTCTTGGTGACAACGCTGATCACCATGCCCAGCGAAAGCGCACCGGCAAGGAAAATCGCGGCCATGGCAAAAAGAAGCGCGATGTTTCCCCGAAGCGGCACCTGGAAAAGAAACTCGCCCATGAGCACCGCCAGCAGGACGTCAAACATGCCAATGGCGAAATACGGCAGAAGCTTGCCCAGTATCAGTTCCTGGCCTTTTACAGGTGTTGAAATCAGTTGTTCCATGGTGCCGCGCTCCCATTCACGCGCCACGGTAAGAGACGTCAGCAGGGCTGCAATGACCATCATGATGACTGCGATCAGGCCGGGGATGATATAATTCTTTGACTCCAGGTCCGGGTTAAACCAGACCCGCGGCCGCACATCTAAAGGCAATGCCAGTTTGATTCCTCCCATGCGGCGAATCTTGTCGAGGGCAACATCCTGCGAGTAGACCATCGCCAAAACATCGGCATACCCCATGGCAATTGTAGCCGTGTTTGAATCACTGCCGTCAACGATCAGTTGTACGGGTGCTTCCCGGCCCGAATCAATTTTTCCAGCGAAACCCGTGGGGATGACCAGGGCTACAAGTGCCCTGCCTGAGTCGACAGCGCGTTCAAGCTCCCGATAATTCGTAACATACGCCTGCAACGAAAAGTAAGGCGAGCCTGTGAAGCGGCTGACAAACTCTCGGCTCACCTGCGAACCCTCCTGGTCCCAGACCACCATGGGGACATCATCCACGTCCAGGGTCAGCGCGTAACCAAAAAGCAGGAGAAGCAGCATGGGGATGGCAATCGACATACCCAGGCTGCGAGGATCTCGGATGATGTGTATGAACTCTTTGCGGGATATCGCCCATATTCGAAGTGTGTTCATCGCCGCACCTCTTCTTGAGGTTGTTCAGCCCGGTCCCTGCTTTCAATCAGGGAGACAAAGACATCTTCCATTGAAGGTACAATGCGCTCAACCTTTTCTATGGGATAGCCTTGCTCGGAAAGGGTCGTATGAATCGATTGGAGCGCTTTTTCATGCGATGCGGTCACCACATGAAGTCTTTTTCCGAAAAGAGCGACCTCTTTGACATCGGGTAACCTGGCAATCAGATCCATGGCTTCTTGCGGCCGTGGGCATTGAACTTCCAGCACATCATCGTGCATCTGCTCCGTCTTTAGAACTTCCGGGGTGCCAATGGCGATCAATTCACCGCGGTAAATCAACCCCAACCGGTCACAATACTCCGCTTCCTCCATGTAATGCGTCGTGACAAAGATGGTTACCCCTTTACCGGAAAGTTCGTAAATCAAATCCCAGAACTGTCGGCGACTGATGGGGTCGACACCCGAAGTGGGCTCATCGAGAAAAATAATGGGCGGCTCGTGCAGCACCGCGCAACCGAGTGCCAGGCGCTGTTTCCAACCGCCCGAAAGGATTGACGTGCGAGAGTGGCGGTGTTCCGTCAACCCGGCCATTTCGATCACCCATTCTTTGCGATCCTTTTTCTTTTCCCGAGAAATCCGATAAATGCCACTGTAAAAGTTGATGTTTTCCTCAACTGTCAAATCGTCGTAAAGGGAGAACTTTTGACTCATGTAACCGATGTTCGCCTTGATTTCTTCGGACTGAGTGCGGATGTCAAAACCCGCCACGATGCCAGAGCCGCCGGTGGGAGCGAGAAGGCCGCAGAGCATTCGGATCGTGGTGGATTTGCCGGCGCCGTTGGGGCCGAGGAAACCGAAGATCTCCCCCCTGGCCACATCGAAACTCACCCGATTGACCGCGATGAAGCTGCCGAAACGCCGCTCCAGATTTTCGACCACGACCGCTTTAGTGTTTTTCACGCTATCCATGGGCGCTGTCCTCCTTCTCAGCCCCAAGGACCGAGACAAACACATCCTCCAGTGCGGGTTCAATCGGCCGCACACCGATAAATTCAAGCCCTTCTCCGCCAAGAATCCGTTCAACATCGCGGGCCGTTTTTTCCGGCGCGGCAGTCACCACATGAACCTTGTCACCGAAGAGGCTGACCGCGTCAGCGCCAAGTTCTTTTCGAAGAACAACCGTGGCGCGACGGGGTATGGCGGCGCGAATTTCCAGAATCGTGCCTCGCATCAAGCGCTTCAATTCGTCCGGCGTCCCCACGGCAAGCAGCTTGCCCTTGTGGATAAGTCCGACACGACTGCAACGCTCAGCCTCATCCAGGTAGGCCGTGGAAACAAAGATGGTGACCTTTTCCCTCAGGAGCTGGTAGAGAATGCGCCAGAAATCGCGTCGCGAAACCGGGTCCACGCCGTTGGTGGGTTCATCGAGAAACAATACCTTTGGTGTATGAATCAAGGCGCAGACCAGTCCCAGTTTTTGTTTCATCCCGCCGGACAGATTTCCGGCGTGGCGCTTCTTAAAGGGCGTCAGGTTGCTGAAAGATAACAGCCGATCAATTTTTTCCGCCCGGCCCTTGCGCGGCACGCCATAAATATCCGCATAAAAATCGATATTTTCCATGACAGTCAGATCCGGATACAAACCAAAACGCTGGCTCATGTACCCAATTTCCTCCTTGATCGCCTCTGCCTCGCGCACCGTGTGGTGGCCGGAGACCCATCCCTCGCCCGCGGTGGGATCCATGATGGCGGTCAGCAGCCGCATAGTCGTCGTCTTGCCCGCGCCGTCCGGGCCGACGAGACCAAAAATCTCCCCATCAGTTACTGATAAACTAAGATGGTCAACCGCGGTGAAACTGTCAAAGACCTTGGTCAGGTTCTCGGTTCGGATGGCATCCATCATTTTGCTCCCGGGCCAAGCACGATTTCAGCGTCCGCCGGCATTCCGGGCTTCAGCTCCATGTTCGGGTTCGGGATATCGATTTTGACGCGATACACAAGTTTTACCCGCTCCTTTGCGGTCTGCACGTTTTTCGGTGTGAATTCAGCTTCTGAAGAGATGAAGGAAACGCGTCCCTCGTAAATTTTCCCTGGATAAGTGTCCGCAGAAACGCGAACCTTTTGACCCTGCTTGACGCGTCCAAGGTCGGTCTCGTTGATGTAGGCCCGAAGCCACACGTTTTCAAGATCACCCAGCGTCACCACGGGTGTGCCCGGAGCCACGTATTCGCCTGGTTCAACATTTTCAGAAAGGACCATTCCGGAGAAAGGGGCGCTGATCGTCGCGTAGCTTAACCGAATCTCCGCCATTGTCCTGGCAGCCGTTGCCTGTTCAACCCGGGCGCGGGACTGTTCGATGGTTTCTTTGCGGGGACCCTTCTTAAGCATTTCATATCGCTGCTGAGCCTCATTAAGGGCAGCCCGCGCCTGATCGATCTGTTCCTTACGAGGCCCGGCCTTAATCAGCTTCAGTTGTTCTTGCGCTTCGCGAAGGCTTGCCATGGCGCTTTCATATTCAGATTTGGCACGGTCAAACTCACGCTGTGAAATTGTTTCCCCTTTCAGCAGCTTTGATTGCCGATCGAATTCGATCTTCATGTGAGCCACATTGACGCTCGCATTCTGCACGCTGGCATTCGCCGCAGCGACCTCCTCCGGCCGCGATCCCGCAAGAAGCTCATCCAGTCGTGCCTGCGCCTTTTGCATAACCGCTTGACCCTGTGCAATCTCTTCCGGGCGATACCCCGCTTCCAATTCGGCCAGAAAAGCTTGTGCCGCTCGAAGTTCGGCCTGGCGAAGCGTAACGTCCTGGACCAAATCCAAGCTATCCATACGGGCTATAATTTGATCGGATTTGACCCGTTCGCCCTCGGAGACCAACCGTTCGAGGACTAGGCCGGCGATCTTAAAGCTGATTTCCGCATCTCGGACTTCGATGTTTCCCGAGATACGAAGAAGACTTGGATCGTTGTGTGACCAATGCCGACCGTATTGCAAGATGATTATGACGGCTGCAATAAGCGCCATGACCGACAGGAGGATGATCAATCTTTTTTTCTTGGACATGGTTGGGCCTCCTATGAGGAGAATAATCTGTTAAAAACAAAACCGACACCGGCTTTAAGTGTTCTTTGCAATGCACCGAACGAAAGCAGGCCAGGCATTTTCCACATGTGCGTTCATGTCAAAGTTACCCTCGGAAACATTCCAAAGAACCGCGGCGGGCAGAATCATACCCAGAAACATGACGGATGCCGCAGTCGAAACGACGTTCTCACGGATCGAGCCGTCCTGTATTCCTTCTTCAACGATCTTTTGAATCTTACTCAGATAACTGGTTATAATTGCGGCTACCTTAGCCTTTCGCTCGGGGTGTCCGGTATAAATTCCATCCGAAAACACGACGAGCGGGATGGCCCGGTTTTCGCTCAGCATGCGGGCGTGTCGCATCAATAAGGATTTGAGTCGCGGCAAGGCCCCAGGCGTTTCCTTCCTGACTTGGGTGACGTTGCCCAACAAACGGACTTTGAGCAACTCCAGCACCGCGTCCAGCACATCATCTTTGCTTTTGAAATGACGGTACAGAGCCGACGGCACGATACCGACCCGTTCAGCGATTCCGGCAATACTCAGGGCGTTGACTCCTTCAGCGCCGATCAGTTCGAGGGCCGCCCCTATGATCTGACTCTGTCTTGCTTCTGTTTCTGTCTTCTGAGCTCTCATTTCACGACTCCGATCTGTAGAATAGTGATTCACTATTCACAATAGTAAAATTCAAATCTTTTCTTGTCAAGTAAAAAAATTGCTAATCGTATTATTCCACCGTAATGATCCGAATTAACGATGTTTATGCGTTTTACCAGAAGGTATCCTTGGCAAATCGAAATCATTGGATAAAGCGAGATTTCGAGAAAAAGCTATGATTCAATATCTGGCTCACCCCGCCAGTTCGCCTGCGAGAGAATTGAGCGCTTCTTGCGCCTTCTGTAGGATGAGGGCCGCATAGTTGTTGGCGCTTCTCAGTTCGCGATACGCCATGACGATGTTGCGCTCGATGATGAAGATCGAATTTGCACGATATTACAATAAACGTCACAACCGCAGGGGCTATTTTGGGGGAGACCGGTTTAAAAGCGTTATTGTGGATAAGGGCGAGACGCTCGTAAGGTACTCGATGAAAAAAAGGTTTTGTGCTGACCCGTGCGGACCGTTTTCGGTACCGGACCCGGTATTTCACCAATTCGGGCATCATCGGCTCCCGGAAGTTTGTCTCCAGGCATTACCAGAATTTCAGGCACCTGTTTCAATCGAAAAATGAAAAGAAGCCAAAGCCTGTAAAAGGGCTTCCCAAGATGTATTCTCTCAAGCGGCTTTCCGAAAATATCGGTTCATATTCCGTTATGTATAATTGATGGGCACGCTTCGCATCGCCCATCCTACGGTTTGTTGCGTAACACGACAGAATCGTGCCAGTTCTGCATAATATACCTGCCCACATTTTTTTGGTAGGGGCACTATGTGAATGAAACGATGAGACTTGGAGAGAATGTTAACGTGAATACCTGAACCAGGACTGCGTACCAAGACAAATCTTAACCAGCATGAGCATCACCGGAACCTCGATGAGTACGCCCACCACCGTGGCCAGCGCCGCTCCGGATGAAAGCCCGAAAAGCATGGTAGAAGTAGCAATTGCCACCTCGAAGTGATTGGAAGCGCCGATCATGGCCGCAGGGGCAGCGTCTTCGTAACTCAGCTTAAGCACCCGCGCCAACCCGTATCCCAACCAGAAAATCAGCATGGTCTGAATAAACAGAGGAATGGCGATCCAGACAATGGTCATCGGATTGGCGATGATAACCTCACCCTTGAATGAAAACAGGAGCACGAGGGTGGTGAGCAGTGCGATGATGGTAATCGGTGTGAGTACATGCAGAAATTTTTCTTTAAACCAGGTTTCCCCTTTGGCGGCGATGATCCATTTGCGGGAAAAATAGCCGGCCACCAACGGCAACGCCACATAAATGCCAATGGAAAGCAGCAGTGCCTGCCACGGCACCGGCAAACGTCCGACACCCAGCAGAAAACCGCCCAGCAGGCCGTAAAGGAGCAGCATGGCCAACGAGTTGATGGCCACCATCACCAGGGTCAGCCCATCATTTCCGCGGGCCAGAAAACCCCACACCAGTACCATGGCCGTGCACGGAGCGATGCCGAGTAAAATGCAGCCGGCCAGATAACTTCGCCACAGGGGGACTTCCAGCATTTTAACACCCTCCACCAGCACAACGCTGCCGGCGCCATGGATGGATCCCACCGGAAGGTTGAGGCCAAACGGCATCTTGACCAGATCCGTGGCATCCGGTCCGATAAAACCATAGAACAGAGTGCCGAGAAAAAAAAGTGAAATGGCGTACATGGTAAACGGCTTGATCGCCCAATTGATAAAGAGTGTGAGAAAGACAGGCTTTCCACTCCTGCCGGCCTTTATGACTTCGGCAAAATCGATCTTTACCATGATCGGATACATCATGCAGAAAAGACATATGGCGATGGGAATGGACACCACCGGTGCGCCGTTAACCGATATTGAAAGGCTGTCAAGATACCGGGCCATGCCAGGCGCCATCTTGCCCAGCAGGATGCCTGCCACAATACACAAAATCACCCACACGGAAAGAAAACGTTCGAAAACGCTGGTCATCCTGCGTGCATGGGTTTGAATCGCATTGTCACTCATCGTCTATTTCCTCCTTTTCATCGTTTATAAGGACAAGAAAAAAACGCTTTGACTGCTCTGTTTTCGGACAAGATAATGTGATTATACCACCTGTTCGTGAATAAGTATCCCCTATAGGATGATAAAATCCCTGAATAAAGCCAATGCGCCCCAAAGCATTTCGGATACGGATTTCAATTTCATTCTTGATGTTTGCTGGGAACAGCTCGCCCTGTTCGCCTTTGAAAACCACATGGAAAACGGCCGGCCCGATTCGAATTCGGCCGGGATAATCGCATCCTATGACCCGGTCTGAGACATCGGTTTCAAGTATCTACGGCCGACCGGCAATATCAGAACAGCACCCCACGCTCCGCAGTAGTCCAGCGCCACCATTTAAGACTCTGCAGCAATACGGAACCCGATCACAAACAAATTTATACGCTTGCCCATAATGTGCTGTGGCCACTTTATTGCTACAGCTTTTTCAAAAAAAGCTTTAAATTTTTATACAAATAATATGGGTTATTTGTCATTTTTATAACAATTTTATTGACAAAAAAGGCCCATCATTTAATTATTATTTTAACAAATAATTTTACATTTTACCCGGCATCTTTAAAGAGGAAGGCACTAAATGGAGAATTACAAGCACATATCCTTCTACAAGCGATGGAAAATCACGCCAGACTGTTCTTTTATTTTGGGTGAATGTAATGCATTTATACACGCGCTTTCAAACACGCCTTTAAAGCCGGAATATAGAAACAAGTTACTTGAAGTATCACTCATAAAAGGCGCCCAGGCGACAACGGCAATTGAAGGAAATACTCTCAGCCAGGAAGAAATAGAAAAAATTAACGAAGGTTGGAAATTGCCACCAAGCAGAGAGTATCAAGAAATTGAGGTAAAAAATGTAATTGAGGCTTTTAACACACTTTTGCGAGAAATCGTTTCAGAAAACAAAACTAATATATTGACTCCTGATCTAATAAAAAAATTTCATTATATGGTAACGAAAAATTTAGGTAATCATTCTGATGCGATTCCAGGAAAATACAGGTGCGATAGCCGAGTTGTTGGAACTTATTTAGCCCCTGCTCACAAACATGTTCCAGAATTGATTGAAAATCTTTGCAGCTGGCTTAAAAAAGAATTTCATTACGAAAAAAGCCAACATTTTAAAACCGCTGTTGTTCAAGCAATTATAACTCATGTTTACCTTGAATGGATTCACCCGTTTGCAGATGGAAATGGTCGGACAGGCCGTCTGCTTGAATTTTATATTTTATTACGTGCAGGCTTGCCAAGTATAGTTTCACATATATTATCAAACTTTTATAATCAAACCAGACCCGAATATTACAGACAGCTTGATAATGCTATAAAAAAGAATGACCTGACAGATTTCATAGAATACGCTGTGCTGGGTTTTAGAGATGGTTTAAACGAAAATTTAAAAATAATCCAGGAAGGTCATTTCATTATATTTTGGGAGAATTATATCTATGAAAAATTCTCGAAGATCAAATATACAAAAAAAAATGCCTTTAAGAGAAAACGCGAATTAATGCTTAAGATGCCTATAGATCGTGAATTATCTCTTAATGAAATTTTAGAATTAACCCCAAGTATTGTAAAAAAATATGCGACTCTCAAACAGACTACGCTTGTTAGAGACATCAAAGAGCTACAAGCTCTAAATTTATTACAAAAGATTGGCAAAAAATATCGCCCTAACACCGACATTCTTAAGGCAATGATACCGAGTTAAAAATCATAATCTACGAATCACTGCAGCAGCTTCACAGAAAAGGCTGGTATGAAATTCCGCGTTTCTTTTCCCCCTGTAAGCAAAGCAGTACTTGATAAACATGTAAAAGAGGTTGAAATGGAAAAAAAACAAAAACTTATCCAGGAAATCATCGACAGAGAACTCGATATGTTTCTCAATGTCCACGCCCGAGAACCGGCATCCTGCCAAGAAAACCCGGGGGCTTTCCGATTCTACAGGGGGGTCTCGTTTTCAGTTTGGTCCGAAGCTGCCCTTGAGAGCTATCGGGATGACCTCATCCGGGCCGATGCCAAGGGGCTAAACCTGTTGACCCTGAAATATGCCCGCATGGAGAACAGTATTCCACCACTCAGTAAAAATCCGCTGATTGACCAAATCGTGGAAATCGAAATCGTTTGGACCAAAGAGCTGGCAGCAAAATATCCCAATCTGCACAGCCGGGGGCGCCCCATTGATGAGGATGGCCCAGGAGGCACTTCGATGAAAACCTACCTGCGCGGTGAGCTGGAGACATACTCGGACAATACGCTGGCACTGTACTATAAAAACCTGATGCAGTTTCTTGAGCGAAAGGAAAACCTCGCTGAAAAGGTGCTACTCGCTACGGTCATTGGTGCCGGTTATGAATCGCTCCAGAAGGCCGAGGACAGACTCCTCGGTGGTGACGCCGGTGTTTAGGTGTTTAACAAGGATTTTTTATGTCGTTTATAAAAGAGACGGAAAGATAGTCGAGGCCAAAGCAGGGAGACAGTTCAAAAACAGTATGACGGCAGCAAAAGCGGCATTATACCGAGCTCGATTGATCGAAGCCAATGCCTATACGCCACAAGAGAAAAGGAAGGCCGAGAAAGCGGCTAAAGAGGCCGAGAAAAACCGCTGGACCATAAACAGATTGTGGGATCTGTATTGTGAAAACAATTCCCAAAACAAATCTCTGAATAACGAAAAACTGAAATATGAAAAGTATCTGCGGGCCGGACTTGGAGAAAAAGAACCTGGCAAACTACTACCGATAGACACAGAGCGTCTCAGGCTGAAATTGCAAAAAAAAGGCAAGCTGACCATGGCGGCCAGAGTGCTTGAACTGCTGCGGCGGTCAATTAATTACGGGATAAAGCGCGGCTTGGTTCCCCCAATCAGTTTTAAAATTGAAGTGCCACGGCTGAATAATACGACTACTGAGGATTTGAGCCCGGAACAAATTAAAAAGCTTATGGAGGTTCTTGGCGCGGATAAAGATCAGACCGCGGCAAATGTAATGAGGCTTGCCCTGTTTACCGGCATGAGGCGCGGCGAGATATTTAAACTCAAATGGGAAGATCTTGACTTCAGGCGCGGCTTTATCACTTTGCGAGACCCCAAGGGCGGTGTAAATCAGTCAATTCCCATGAACGATGAAGCCCGGGGCGTTTTTGAGAGTATTAAGCAGGCTGATGGAAGCGATTATGTTTTTCCAGGCAGGATCCCGGGGCAGCACCTTACCGATTGTCATAAAAGCTTTGTCCGCATTGCAAAGGACGCCGGTTTTCCCATGGGGTTTAGACCGCTGCACGGATTACGCCATGTATACGCTTCCATGCTGGCTTCAAGTGGTGAGGTGGACATGCACACGTCCTACAGCGGCTTCTTTGCCATAAAAGCCCACTCATGACGCAACGATATAGCCATTTACGGGACGATTCACTCCGAAAGGCATCTAATCTTGCCGGTAGTATCATCAGCCAGGCCGCAAATCAAAAAGAGCCTGAACAAGTCGTGAATCTGGAGGATCGACGGAAATAACCATTTAATTCAGAAATAACATCAATGGTTACTAAAAACCGACGGTGATATAAATATATCGGCGATATTGTATTTTTTATAATATTTTAAGATATTTATCTTTAGGCCAAGGCTGTTAAAAGTCTTGGCCTTTTTTGTTTTTACATAATTTTTTATACACATGCAGTATGTAAAATCAAAATGTGGCTGAAGCTTCACGCAGAGTTGCTTGAAGAGCGGGCATTGATAGATGGATACAGGATGCTGAAACTTAGATAGATTCAGAGTGTTTATTGATAAGCCTGGGCAAACCGAGAAAATGCCAACGTCAGAACGCCTGCATTAAACGGGTCTTAAAAATCAAACGAGAACAGGCCACCCCAAACGCCACTGGCTTCACCCTGAATCCGCCCGGCGGAGTGCGATGTTTTTGTGGAGCGGTTCATCACAGCATAGCAGGAACCACACAAAATCTTTCATATAGTGGCGGTTCTGGCTCAGAAATGATATGTCCTCATTGTCAGACGAGAGGATCCGTAACCACTAAGAAAGTTAAGAAGAAGAAAGGCATCAGTGGGGCCAAAACAACCGGAGCCCTTCTCACTTTTGGTTGGTCTCTTTTTGCGACAGGCTTGTCTCGTAAAGAAGAAGAGACTGAGGCGCACTGCGGCGCTTGTGGCGCGACGTGGCATTACTCGTGATCATGTATTAAAAGTACATAAAAGCGGCTAACGACCGGGTGCACTGGATCGCCCAAACGGCGGGCTCCCAGTGACCCAGGCGTTATCTGCAAAAAGCAACCAACTCTGCGCCAGAGTGTAGTGTTATGAAAAAGTGGCAAAAACTAAATCAAAAGGACAATAGATGAGTAAAGAACAAGAACGCGCAGAACTACACCGTACCATCTGGCAGATTGCCAATGATTTGCGTGGTAGTGTCGATGGCTGGGATTTTAAGCAGTATGTGCTTGGAATGCTTTTCTATCGTTTTATCAGCGAAAACCTTACCAATTATATCAATGCCAATGAACCTGAAGAAGGTTTTGAGTATGCTAAACTCTCCGACAGTGATGCTGAGTTTGGACGCGCAGATACGGTAAAAGAGAAAGGCTTTTATATTCTGCCCAGTGAGCTTTTTTTTAATGTGGCTAAAAATGCCGCAAATGACTCCAACCTCAATGAAACCCTTGCCGCTATTTTTCGCGATATTGAAAGTTCCGCCAAAGGCACTGAGAGTGAAGATGACCTCAAGGGGCTGTTTGATGATCTGGATGTCAACTCCAATAAAATAGGCGCTACCGTAGAGAAGCGTAACAAACAACTGGCCAAACTGCTCACTGCTATTGCGGGATTGAAACTTGGCTCATCTAACAACACCATCGACGCTTTTGGTGACACTTATGAATATCTGATGAGCATGTACGCCTCCAGTGCCGGAAAATCAGGGGGTGAATTCTTTACCCCGCAGGAGGTGAGTGAACTTCTGGCGGAGATAAGCACCGTGGGTAAAACACAGGTCAACAAAGTGTATGACCCTGCCTGTGGCTCCGGCTCTCTGCTGCTTAAATTTGCCAAGGTTCTGGGCAAAGAGAATGTGCGGGGCGGTTTTTATGGACAGGAGATCAATCTGACCACCTACAACCTCTGCCGCATCAATATGTTTCTGCACGACATCAACTACAACCATTTTGATATCGCTAACGGAGATACCCTGATCGATCCCTACCACTGGGACGATGAGCCCTTTGATGCGATTGTCTCCAATCCCCCTTATTCGATTAACTGGGAAGGCAAAAACAACCCGCTGCTTATCAACGATCCCCGTTTCTCCCCCGCAGGTGTGCTGGCCCCGCCCAGCAAGGCAGACCTTGCCTTTACCATGCACATGCTTTCCTGGCTCTCAACATCAGGCACAGCAGCGATTGTTGAGTTCCCCGGTGTGCTTTATCGTGGTGGTGCCGAGCAGAAGATTCGAAAATATCTGATAGACAACAACTATATTGATGCGGTGATCCAGCTGCCACCAGATCTGTTTTTTGGTACCACCATTGCCACCTGCATCATCGTTTTAAAAAAGAGCAAAAAAGACAACAAAACCCTCTTTATTGATGCCTCTACCGAGTTTGTCCGCGGTGGCAATAAAAACAAACTCAGTGATGAAAACCGCCAAAAGATTTTAACGGCCTTTAAAAACCGTGAAGATAGTGAATATTTTGCCAAGCTGGTTGATAACCAGGCAATTGGCGAAAATGACTACAACATCGGCGTATCAGGTTACGTGGTGCAGGAAGATACCCGCGAGGTGATTGATATTCAAAAACTCAACGCCGAGATTGTCGGCATTGTTGCCCGGCAAAATGAACTGCGTAAAGCGATTGATGAAATTGTCGCTGATTTGGAGGGAAGCCGGCAATGAAAGAAAAGCAAAAAAATAATATCCTTATTTATAAAACCGAAAACGGAAAAACGGACATTACCGTTCGTCTTGAAAACGAGGATGTATGGTTAAGCCAACAACAAATGGCGGAACTCTACCAAACATCACGAACGAATGTCGTCGAACACATCAAGCACATTTTTGAAGAAGAGGAATTGGCCGAGGAGACAACCTGTCGGAAATTCCGACAGGTTCAAAAAGAAGGCGGCAGAAATGTAAAAAGGGAAATTCCTTTTTATAACCTCGATATGATCATTTCCCTCGGGTATCGGGTTAAATCCCGTATTGCCACCAGCTTCAGAATATGGGCGACAAAACGATTGAATGAGTACATCCGCAAAGGTTTCACCATGGATGACGAGCGGCTTAAAAATCTGGGCGGTGGAAACTACTGGAAAGAATTACTTGAGCGTATCCGTGATATTCGAAGCAGTGAAAAAGTGCTTTATCGGCAAGTGCTGGATCTTTACGCTACGAGTGTGGATTACAATCCAAAAAGCAACGAATCAATTGCATTTTTCAAAACCGTGCAAAACAAACTGCACTACGCCACCAACAAGCAGACAGCCGCAGAGACTATTTACTCTCGCGCCGATGCCGAAAAAGATTTTATGGGACTCTCAACCTTTAGCGGTTTAAGACCCACCAAAGCAGAAACCGCAATCGCCAAAAATTATCTCAATGAAGATGAGCTGTTTCGCCTGAACCGCATGGTGTCGGCATTTTTTGACCTTGCTGAAATCAAAGCCCGGGAACATACCCAAATGCGGATGAAAGATTGGGTGGCGGAACTTGATAAATTTGCCGAAATCTACGGCAAAGGCGTACTTGCAGATGCAGGAAAAGTAAGCCACAGGCAGGCAACAGAAAAAGCCGAAAATGAGTACCGCCAATATCAGGTTAAAACACTCTCTCCCGTAGAAAAAGCCTATCTGGATAGCATTAAAACCGTGCAGAAAAAGATTGAGAAGAAGGCAAAAGATGAGAACCGCCATGACTAAGCCCATGAATAAAATAGACCTGCCTGCCGCGCCAACGGCGCAGGTAGGGAAATTGATTGAGGAGTTATGCCCGCAGGGGGTTGAGATAAAGGGTATTGGTGAAATTTGCCAAATCAATCGCGGTAGAGTCATGTCAAAAGACTATCTCAGAGATAATGCTGGGGTGTATCCGGTTTATTCATCTCAAACAGTTGACGATGGTGTTTTTGGACGCATCAATACTTACGACTATGACGGAGAATACCTGACATGGACAACTGATGGAGCAAACGCTGGTTCAATTTTTTACCGTAATGGTAAATTTAGTATTACAAATGTTTGCGGTCTTTTGAAAGTTAAAGTTGACGATGTAAATACAAAGTTTCTCTTATATATCTTGGCGACAGTTTCTAAAAAATACGTTAGCGCTGGAATGGGAAACCCCAAAATCATGAGTAATGTAATGGAGAAAATCCAAATCCCCATCCCACCCCTCACCATCCAAAAAGAGATTGTCAAAATCCTTGATAATTTCACCCAGCTGGAAGCAGAGCTGGAAGCAGAGCTGGAAGCAGAGCTGGAAGCGAGAAAAAAGCAGTATGAGCATTATCGTGAGGCGCTTTTGAGCTTTGGGGATGATGTGGAGTTTCGGGCGTTGGGGGAGGTTTGTAAGTTTCTTCGAGGGTCAGCTATTACAAAGAAAAAAACGTCGGTTGGAGAAATTCCGGTTGTTGCAAATGCACCTGGACCTATTTGCTTCCATGGCGAAAGCAACAGAACAGGAGAAACAATTGTTGTTTCTAGATCTGGCGCTTATTGTGGGCTGGTTAGTTTTTGGAATCAGCCGATATTTATTACAGATGCGTTCAGTATTTATTTGGAAACTACTTTGCTTAAACCAAAATTTATTTATTACTTTTTGAAGAAAAATCAAAAAACGATTCATTCCATGAAGAAAGGTTTTGGAGTGCCACATGTTCGTGTGAAGGACTTTGAAACATACTCTATCCCCATCCCACCCCTATCCAAGCAAAAAGAGATCGTCGCCATCCTCGATAAATTCGATGCCCTGGTCAACGACATTTCAACGGGTCTGCCCGCAGAGATCGCCGCCCGCAAAAAACAGTATGAATACTATCGCAACCAGCTACTAACCTTTAAACCACTGGAGGCACAGGATGCCAACTGATTACAGTTACAATCTGGTTGCCCAAAACCCGACCAGCACAGTGGTGGCAAAGTATCCGCCAGAGGGCGTGAGTGAGGTGCGGGAAAAACAAGCAGAATATTACCAAAGCGAAGATGCCCTGGAAAAAGCGTTTATCAAGCAACTTGGACTACAGGCATACGAGTATCTGCCCATCACCGATGCCAAGGCACTTGAAGACAATCTGCGAACCCAGCTGGAAAAACTCAATAATTTTCAGTTTACATCAAGCGAGTGGGAGCAGTTTTTTAAGACGGAACTTGCCAACCCCAACCAGAGCATTGTTGAAAAAACCACCACTATTGCAGAAGACCATATCAAGAACCTGACACTTGAAAACGGCACGGTAAAAAACATCTATCTGCTGGACAAGAAAAACATCCACAACAATCAGCTACAGGTGATTAATCAATATGCCACTGATGCGGGGAAGCGATCCAACCGCTACGATGTGACGGTGCTGGTTAATGGTCTGCCGATGGTGCATATTGAGCTGAAACGTCGAGGTGTGGCGATTACCGAGGCGTTTAACCAGATTAACCGCTATGCCCGTGAGAGCTTCTGGGCAGACAGCGGACTGTTTGAGTTTGTGCAGCTCTTTGTTATCTCCAACGGCACCCATACCAAGTATTACAGCAATACCACCCGTGCCAGGCACATTAAAGAGGGCGGCAAATCTACTGCAAAAAAAGGCAAAAAAAGCAGCAACAGTTTTGAGTTTACCAGTTGGTGGGCGGATGCCACCAACAGGCCCATTACCGACTTGATGGACTTTGCTAAAACCTTTTTTGCCAAACATGCCCTGCTCAATATCCTCACCCGCTACTGCGTGTTTACCTCAGACAAGGAGCTGATGGTGATGCGACCTTATCAGATCGTTGCCACCGAGCGTATTCTCAGCCGCATAGAGATCAGCACCAACGCCAGAACTCTGGGTAAATTAGAAGCGGGGGGTTATATCTGGCACACCACAGGGTCGGGCAAAACGTTGACCAGCTTTAAGACAGCGCAACTGGCAAGCCGACTGCCTCATATCGACAAGGTGCTGTTTGTGGTGGATAGAAAAGATCTCGATTATCAAACCATGCGCGAATATGACAAGTTTGAAAAAGGGGCGGCCAACAGCAACACCAGCACTCAGATTCTTACCCGACAACTTGGAAACCCGAATGCAAACATCATCATCACCACGATTCAGAAGCTGGACCGTTTTATCAAGAAAAACAAAGGACATGCGATTTTCAGTGATCATATTGTGATTATCTTTGATGAATGCCACCGCAGCCAGTTCGGTGATATGCATACCGGCATCACAAAAACATTCAAAAACTATCACCTGTTCGGATTTACCGGCACACCGATTTTTGCAAAAAATTCCAGCTCCGGTGGAAGAGCCGATCTTAAAACCACCGAACAGGCTTTTGGCGACAAGCTTCACACCTATACCATTGTTGATGCCATTGCCGATAAAAACGTTCTCCCCTTCAAGGTGGATTACATCTCCACCATGCGGGAAGAGGAGAATATCGAAGATAAGAAGATAAGCGGTATTGACCGTGAGGCGGCACTCTCATCTGCTGAACGTCTGAGCAATATTGTGGGTTATATCCTTGAGCATTTTAATCAAAAGACAAAACGAAATAATAAGTTTTATTTTCATAGTGTCACAAAAAATATCAATGAAATTGTAAGTGCGAAAGACCGGAGAAAAGTTGAAAGGATTATGGCGCAAATTCGCCTGTCGGGGTTTAACTCTATTTTTGCTGTTTCATCCATTGATACCGCAAAAAAATATTATGTTGAATTTAAAAAGCAACTTGAGGGCGTGCCCAGTGACAGGCAGCTCAAAATAGCCACCATCTTTAGTTATAGTGCCAACGAGGAGGAGACAGACGGGTTTCTTGATGATGAAAACTCAGAAAACACGACAGGGCTGGATGCCAGCTCACGAGATTTTTTAGACAGTGCAATCAGCGACTATAACCAGATGTTCGGCACCTCTTATGATACTTCAACCGATAAATTTCAAAACTACTACAAAGATTTAAGCGAGCGGGTAAAAAACCGTGAAGTGGATATTCTAATTGTAGTGAATATGTTTTTGACAGGTTTTGACGCAACCACCCTGAATACCCTGTGGGTGGATAAGAATCTGCGCCTGCACGGTTTGCTGCAGGCCTATTCACGCACCAACCGAATCCTGAACAGCGTTAAAACATTCGGCAATATTGTCTGCTTCCGCAATCTTGAAAAAGCCACCAACGAGTCAATAGCCTTGTTTGGTGATAAAGAGGCTGGCGGTTTGGTGCTGTTAAAATCGTATGATGATTACTACAACGGCTACCAGAATGAGGATAAAGAGGTTCGAGGCTACAAAAGCATGATTGACGAACTGCTGGAAAAATATCCGGCAGGTGAGCAAATCATCAGCGAACAAGCCCAGAAGGATTTTATCAGACTCTATGGCGCTATTTTGCGGATGCGAAATATTCTGACCGCTTTTGATGAATTTGCGGGCAATGAGATTTTAACCGAGCGTGATTTGCAGGACTATCACAGCAAATACATTGATCTCTATAACCAGTTACGCAAAACCGGTGAGGCAGACAAAGAGAACATCAACGATGATCTGGTGTTTGAAATGGAGCTTATCAAGCAGATAGAGATCAACATTGACTATATTCTCTCACTGATTAAGCAGTATCACGAAAAACATACGGAAGATAAGGAGATTCTGGTTGATATCAATAAGGCGATTGATTCAAGCGTTGAGCTGCGTAACAAAAAAGAGCTTATCAACCAGTTTATTACCTCTCTTGACGTGGGGGCAAATATTGATGAAGATTGGCAGAAATTTGTCAACAAGCGGAAAATTGAGGAGCTTGAGCAGATTATTAGAGATGAAAACCTTAACCGTGATGCCGCTTACACCTTTGTGAACAATGCTTTTCGTGATGGTTATATCGGTGTTTGTCAAGCTACTTGTCGCATTTTTTATCTGTAAAATTGATGCCCTCTACTGTTTTCAGCTTTCACCTTAACCCCCAATTTTTATAACTCCGTTCGTCCGGATATCAAGAAAAAACCC
>Ga0265294_10001770_pt1 | contig 28917 bp, 22 predicted proteins | sample MunlanPumphouse3_FD_192504 | JGI IMG/M metagenome (GOLD analysis project Ga0265294, IMG submission 192504) | Groundwater microbial communities from a municipal landfill in Southern Ontario, Canada - Pumphouse #3 | ecosystem: Environmental > Aquatic > Deep subsurface > Groundwater | place...
ATTAGTGGATAAAAAGTTAACCATATTATTAGTTATTTCTCTAGCACTACTACTAGCAGTACCTTCTTTTGCGGACTTAAATGAAACCTCTGACACTAATGATTCTAAAGATTCTAATTCTTTTAATCAAATAGTTGGAAATGATAGGGATGAACATGGTTGCATTCCTTCAGCAGGTTATACTTGGTGTGAAGAGAAACAAAAATGCTTAAGAATATGGGAAGAAAAATGTGATTCAAACGAAGATGTTGTTTCAAACATAGTTAAAGCACCGGATTGCATTTGTACAATGGAATATGCTCCTGTTTGTGGAGTGAACGGAAAAACTTATGGTAATAAGTGTATAGCTAACTGCGAAAAAGTAAAAATTGCTTATGTTGGTGAGTGTAAAAATAGTGACTCTAATAACAACTACCTTGATAGTAATGACAATAATTATGATGAAAATTATAATGAAAATTATAATGAAAATTATGATGAAAATTATGGCGGAAATAATAATTTGGATTCTAATTTTGATTTAAATAATAATTCAGAGTGCGAAAAATACGTTAAACCGATTTGTGATTTGAATCAAGTACTAATAGAAAAGATTGATGAAAAAGGGTGCAAAAAACCGGTTTGTGTTATAATAGTTAATGAGTATAATACTGCAAGCGCAGAATATTCTAATCAAAATTCTAATTCAGGTTTTTATTTAGGGGCGAATTGGGTTTGTTCAAACAAAGAAGTTTATAAAGAAAGATTAGAAAAGTGCATGCCTCTAGCTTATTGGAAAGAAAAGGCAAGGCAAATATGCGCTCAATTCACAGAAGAAAAGTGCTACACTAATGACAATAATTCAAGTGAAACAAGATCAAATGCGTACGGAGTAAAAGTTAATTTAGATTTTAATACTTGTATAAGTTTAGCGTCGAGTGTAGAAAATATAGAATTCATTAACCCTTGTAGACCAAATTGCAAAATAATAATTGATGAAGAGGGGTGTAAAAATATTTCTTGTGACAATGGAGAAAATGCAAGGTACTGTGAAAATGAATGCAAGAAACAAACTCTTGAAGAAATAAAGTTAATTAAAGAAAAGTGCTTAAGTTTGGGTGGAGAAGTGATAGTAAAAGAATATGCTAACAATTGTCTAAATTATGTTTGTAATATAAACAACTATAATTCAACTGATTTAAATTATTCTGACTCTAATTTTGATTCAACAATAAAACCAAATAAAGACAAAAATGGTTATATTAAAGAAGAGAAATGCATTTCCTTAAACGAATTACCTCAATCAAAATACATTGCTTGTGAAGAAAGGGGAGGGAAATTGTTAATTAAAACAAACTCTGATAATTGTGTTGTGTTAGTGGAGTGTATTGGTGAAAATAAAACTAGTGATTCAAATAAAATAAATAAAGAAATTTTGAGTGATTCAACAAAATTGTTGGAATTAGCTTTGAAATTAGAGGAACTAAAAATTGAGTTAAGTAAAATAAGCTTGAAAATAAAAGGAGTTTCTAATTATTATGAAGGGATAAATGATTTTAATTATGCTCTAAAATTTAAGGAATCCTTAGATTTATTATCAAATGCTTCAATTGAAATAGATGCTGTGAAAGAGATAATTAAAAATAAGGTAAATAATTTTAGTGAAGAAGATGCTTTAATAGTTAAAGAGAAAATAAGTGAATTAAAGAAAAATTCAATTGAAAAAGTATTAATTAAATTATTGGATTAATAATGGAAAAGGAGTTGGTTTAAATGAAAAAATTTTTTGGATTGTTAATTGTATTAATAATTTTCTTTTCTTTATTTGGTTGTGTAAATGAGAGTGATTCAACTGATGAAAATACTCCTCCCTTGTTGACAAACCAAAGTGAAGTTGATTTAGTAACAAGTGATATTGGAACTGATTTGAGTGGCATAAATAATACTCTTGAAGATATTGATTCGGTTCTCTCCGAGTAAATATTGTTATTATTCAAAAACGCTTAATTTATATTTCTTTTAATTAACTCAATATACTTATGAGAAGCACTTTTTTCCCCAAAGAATTTATTGAAAAATACTCTATTTTCTTAGGAAATGAGTGGGAAGAATTTTTTAAAACAATTAAAACAAAACAACCAAAATCATTTTGGGTAAATACAAACAAAACGACTATTTCTGATGCAATTAACTCTCTTAAAAAAAATTCAATTAAATTTACTCCCCTGCTGTTTCACCCCCAAGCATTTAAAATAGAGTGCAACACACCAGGGCAATTAGAAGAATATAAAAAAGGGTTAATTTCGATTCAAGAAAAAGCAGCAATGATTCCTGTTGTTGTGCTAAACCCTACAAAAGAAGATTATGTTCTTGATGCTTGTGCAGCTCCAGGAATGAAAACAATTCAATTAAGCAACTTAGCTAAAAAAGTTTTTGCAACAGAACTGAACTCAAAAAGATTTGAAATATTAAAAAAAACAATTGCAAGATTTGATTTAAAAAATGTTGAAGCAAAAAGAATTGATTTTAGGAATTTAAAAAGAAACAAGAGGTTTGATAAAATATTACTTGACGTGGTTTGCTCAAGTGAAGGTTTGGTTAGAAAAAAAAGAGAAGCTTTAGTTGGTTGGTCACAAAATTTAGTTAAAAGAAAAGCCCATGACCAAAAACACATGATAGTGCGAGCATTTGATTATCTAAAAGAAGGGGGAGTAATGGTATACTCTACATGCTCTTTTGCAATAGAGGAAAATGAAGAAGTAATTAATTATTTAATATCCCAAAGAAAAAACGTGGTTATTGAAAGAATTAATTTAGAAGGAGTAAAAATAAGGGGTAATAATTATTGCAAAAATTGTGTGCGGTTATACCCTCAAGATAATGACACTCAACAATTCTTTCTTGCTAGAATAAAAAAAGAAAAAAATTAATGCAAATCAAAAAAATAAGTAATAAAATATTTTTAATTATTTTATGATAACTGTGTTTTTAAAATTAAAATAATTTTAAGGAATTATTTCACAACAATTATATTTTAAGAAATCAAAATCTTTTTTCTTAATAACTTTATTTTTCAACAAAACCTCTACTTCTGGTTGAATTCTCTTCATTTCAGAAATTAAATGTTTAATTGAATCACAAATTTCATTAACACCTTTCTTTGGCCAAGCAGGGTAAAGGTTAGAATAAAGACATCTGCCCCCGCATAACTCAAACTCACTACACTTTGTGCAAGGAGAAGAACAAGTTAGTTTAAAACTAAGGTTCTTAGGGTTAGTTGAATTAATATCTCCTAAGTATTTCTCATTAATTCCTTGCATTATTGGGCAAGCACTAATCTTGCCGTTAGAAATAATAGTAAAATTGCCTACCCCTGAACCGCATCGTAAATAAAATTTATTTCCAAAAATAAGTGAATTCATTAAACCTAAAAAAGGGTAAAGCCTCAAAACCCTTCCTTTCTTCATTTCACTAACCCAAAAATCAGTTAATTTTGTAATATCTAAATTATACTCTCTAATCCAATTAGAAAAATTTCTTTTCTTATAATCATGCCACATATTTGCATCGAGTTGCCAATGAATTGAATTAAAAGAAAAACCATTTTCGTCCTTTGGATTAATTAAATCCATTATGTCTTCAAAAAAATGAGTTGGTTCTTCAATAGTCATTCGAGCAATAATCTCTTTTTTGAATCCATTAGACTTAACCAATTTAACATTATTAATAACTTTCTCCCAAGTTCCTTCCCCTCTATTTTTATTAGTAGTAATTCTTCCTCCGTCAATCGAAACTAGAATAGTATGAAACCTATTAACATATTTTTTTGGTAACTTGTCAAGAAGAGTAGCATTAGTTTGAATCAAGAAATTATCAACGGTTTTGTACTTTTCTTGAGCATCCATTGTTTGCTTAATAAAATCAATGTTTAGCAAGGGTTCCCCGCCATAAAAAATAATTGAAACAGGCTTATCCTTATCCTTTTTCAAAAAAGAATTTAATTGTGCTTGAGTAAATTGAGGTTTGCTAGGAACAGATTCGAACTTAATTTTGCTTTCTGGTTCCTGAAAAGATTTTCCACAACAATACTCACAACACAAGTTACAATCCGGAGTAGTAATTAAATGATAAATCATAAAAATTATTTAAAACAGAAGACTTTTATTCATTCTAGTTAAGAAAAATCAGAGGTGTTTTTTGGTTTAATTCAATCAAATTTTTTTGAAAAATTAATTCCTCTAAAGTACTTACTCAAACCTTGGTTGCCATCCATATTCTCTTTTTTTGAAAAATTTCTGTAAGATAAAACTTTTTGTTTTCTCAAAACAATTGGCAATTTAGAACTAATTCCATTCCCTCCAATGCAACCCCCATTACAAAACAATACATCAAAAAAAACTTTATCCAATTTTTTTTCAAAAACTCTTTGAATTTGATTAAAACCATCACAAGAAACCATTTCACTTTCACTCAAAATACCTTTTTTGTTAAGAGTTGCTCCCAGCCCCCCTGAAAGAGGATAAATTTTTGTGTAATCATTGTAAAAAGAATCAAATTTGTGACTAACACTCAATTTTTTTGGCTTCTCTTTAGCAAGGATTTGCTTTAATTCAGAAAAAGTTATTACTGCATCAATTAATTGCTTTCCATTATAAAAAGATTTTTTTGCTTCAACTTTTTTTGCACTACAAGGAGAAACAAAAACTATTTTGTGTTTAGGATAATTCTTTTTCAAAACTTTACTCATTGCAACCATTGGGGAGTCAAAAGGAAGAAGAAATCTTTTCAAATAAGGGTACTTGTTTTTTACTAGCTCTACTGTAGAAGGACAAACACTAGCAATAAATTTTTCTTGCTTTTCTTTATTCTCTTTAATATATGATCTATAACAAGAATTCACTATCTTTGCTCCAAAAGTTAATTCAGTTACCTTATCAAAACCAAGCCCCTTCATTAAAGGACAAAAATCCTTATAATCAAAATCAACTACAAAAGAAGGAGCACTCATTAGAATAACTTTACTAGCCCCTCTTTTTTTTGATTCTTTTAATAATCTGAGAACAAGTAACTGATCTTCTGAATAAGCGAATCCAAAAAAATTAGGTAAACCAAAGTCCATTACACTAAAAATAAATTAAAAGAAGTAAATAAACCTTCTCTTTAACCAAATTAATTATTAATCCTCTTAACAAACTTAAACACTTTATCATTAGGTCTTACTCTCTCACTAACTTTAACCCCTATTGCATTATCCTTACTTGCACTAAAAACAACTTTATTATTTATTTCCATTGAATCAACTTTTTGTTGAATGAAAGTAGTTACTCCCTCAATAGTAATTGTGTCCCCAACGCTAAGTGAATCAAATAACTTAATTTCAGCAACCCCTACTTTAACATAATATTTTGTTACAATTCCAACTTGAACCCTTTTTTGGGTCTGAAAACTACCTTGGCCCTTAGCAAGATCTTTCCCACTAGGTTTATCAAAAAAGAATCCATTCGAAAAACCCCTATTATATACTTTAGATAATTCATTATTCCACTCACTAATCTTTTCTTTTGAAAAAGTCTTGTCAAAAACAGAGTCAATTCCTTCCCTATAACACTTAGTTGTTGCAAAAACATAATCAGCTGGTTTAGTCCTACCCTCAATTTTAATTGAATCAATTCCTGAATTAATTATTTTATCCAAAAAATCAATTGATTTTAAGTCCTTTGCAGAAAGAATAGTATCTCCTTGCAAATAAACTTCTTTCTTCTCATAATCTGGTTTAGCTCCATCAAGGAAAAAAGCTCTCCTACAAGGTTGAAGACACTCACCCCTATTAGCACTCCTTCCAAAAAGTTCATGACTCAAAAAACACCTACCACTAACACTAATACACATAGCTCCATGAACAAAACACTCTGCTTCAATACCTAATTTATGTGCTTTTTTAGTAACTTCCTTAATTTGAGTTAAATTCATTTCCCTAGCAAAAATAACTCTCTTTACTCCAAGAGATTTATATTCCTTTAAAGCAATTGAATTAGTTACACTTGCTTGAGTACTCAAAAAAATATTCAACTTGTGTTTTCTTGCAAGGGACAAAACTCCTAAGTCAGACAAAATTACTGCATCAACACCTGCTTTTTTAGCAGTCGCCAAAATCTTTTCAACTCTACTCAACTCTTCCTCGAAAATTATTGTATTAAGAGCCAAGTAACCCTTCATTTTTTTGTCATGAATAAAATTCATTAATTTTCTTAACTCACTTGGTTTAAAGTTAGTTCCAAGATCCCTCATATTATACCCTTTAACTCCAAAGTAAATTGCATCCACCCCAGCGTTACTAGCAGCAATAACACTAGAAAAATCACCTGCACCTACTAAGAGCTCTGGTTTCTTTAATTTCATAACAAAGTAAAACTTGCATCAAAGCAATTAAATATGTTGATTTTTTGGTTTTCAAATAATTTAAAAGCTTTAACACTTCTCTTATATTATGTCAAGAATCTATTTTTCAATCCAAGAAGCAAATGCCCTAATAAAGAAAATAAAACCGCAAGTGGATAGATTGTTTGAACTCAACGAACAATTACAATTACTTGATAACACAAAAATAGAGTTTGATGATGATTCAACAGAAAATTTTTTACTAGAAGTAGAATTGAATAAAAATTTTCATGAAAAAAATGTTGAATTATACACTTTACTTGGAGATTTAATAAGAGAAGGGTGTGTTGTGAGAGATTTAGAAAAAATGGAAATTGATTTCTACTCAAAACACAATAAGAAAGAAATTTTATTATGTTGGAGACCACTTGAAGAACAAATACTTTTTTGGCACTATTTGGGAGAAGACGTTGAAAAGAGAAAATCTATTAAACAACTCCAAGAAGAAAAAATAGAAAACCTAAAAAAATTGGTTTAAATACATTCAATGAAAAATTTAATTGAATTATAAATAAATAAGAATGTCATAAAAAAACAAAGAATTAAGCAAATAAAAAATAATTTACTCTTTCAAAAGGTTTTTTAAATCCAAAATTTATTGTAAATAGGTAGTTATGCAAAATTTTGACAAAAGATTGTTTACATTATTTATTTTAATCCTCTTTCTAATTGGGTTTGTATTTAGTTACGAACCTCCTTTTCAGTTAAATGGAGCTGTTTTTGGTAAATGGAGTAAAGATTTAAGTGCAGCAAAAAACCTTGCAAATCAAAACGGGACTTACTTAGTGGTTTTTGTAGGGAGTTCAGGGTGTAGGTTATGTGATAGTGCAATGAATAGAGTTTTTAATACTCAAACCTTTTATAATTGGTCAAGAGAAAACAAAGTTCCTTTGGTATATGCTAATTATAAGAACACAAGCGGGGATGGAGTGTATCAATATGTTAAAAGAAAATATTTGAATAATAGTGTTCTTGAATTTCCTGTAATAGCTTTTATTAATACACAAAATAATACTAAAATAAAATCATCTCTTTTTAGAGGCACTTTAACTTTTAATAGATTCTTGAATTTAGTTAATTCTTTAAACCTGGGTGAGCCTGTTGATCCTGTAGAAGAAGCAGAAGAAGCTTGTGTCCCTACACCTGAAATTTGTGACGGTTTAGATAATGATTGTGATAATGAAATTGATGAAGGGATTCCATTTTATGATTTTTATTTAGATTCTGACGGAGATGGTTTTGGGGCAGGAAATGTAATTAGTTCTTGTAGTTCTTCTAGTGGAGATTATGTTAGTGACAATACTGATTGTGACGATTCAAAGTCAAGTGTTTATCCTAATGCTTTTGAAGCTTGTGATGGTTTGGATAATGATTGTGACGAGCAAGTAGATGAAATTTTTGATTGTATAAAAGGGTCTACTAATTGTACTAATATTTGTAGTTATGAAACAAGAAGAATTAATGATTGTCAAGGAAATACTCCTCTAAATTCAACACCCAATCACCCTGATGAAAAATACACTGAAAAATGGAGTGGTTTGAATTGGTATACTTTAATTAATGATACTTATTTTTACCAAAAGTCTATGAGTGATTGTACTTACAGTTGTAATGAAAATTATTTTTACAAAGACGGTAATTGCCACCCTTATTCTTGTATAAAAACAGACCTAAATTATTTTACTGCAACAATTTGTGATAATGATGACGAAGGGGTGATTGGAGTAGTATCTGATTTACTATTAGAAGATTGTACTAGTACAAGGAAATGTGAATATACTTGCAATGAAGGTTATTATTTTGGAATAGTTGCAGGAAAGAGAACTTGCTTACCTTACCAATACAAGTGTATTGGAGAAAAAGATTCTAATTCAATTATTTACAAAGGAGATGATGCAAATTTAACCCAAGATTTAGAAATAACTCTAGTTGATTCTAATACTAGTACAAAGTGTGAGTATCATTGTGCAAAGAATTTTATTTTAAATGATGAAAAAACTAAGTGCATTCCTAATCCATTTAAATGCACTCAAAGTGAATTAATTGATTCAAATGCAGTAATTTATGAAGATGATAATGTTGATTTAATTAATGATACAAATAGTGTTTTAGTTGACTCTAACACTATTGCAAAGTGCGAGTATCATTGTAAAAGTGGATACCACAAAGGAACAGGGTTAGATGAAAACAAATGCATACTGAATAATTATTTTTGTGAAGGAGAAATAGATACAAATGCAATTCCTTGCATTGATTGGAATAAGGATTTGGATCAAAACACTACAAATACACTTGGGGTAAGATGCAATACTGGTCAAAAATGTGTTTGGGTTTGTCAAAGTGGATTTGAGAGGGGAGTTGGAGAAGATATAAACAAGTGCGTTCCTAAAGGAGTTTATACTTGCATGGGTCCAATGGATACTAATTCTACCCAAATAATTTTAGGAGATGATCAAAATCTAACTTTATTTGATAACCTAATTAACACGATTGTATTTGAAGATACTCCTATGAAGTGTGAATGGGGTTGCAAAGAAGGGTACCGATTAGTTGATGCAAATGGAAAAGGGTATAAGTGTGTTGAAAAAAGCAAAGAAACTTTTAAGTGCGTTGGTAGAATAGATTCAAATGCAATACTTTATGATGATGACGATTCAGATTTAACCCAAGACACTAATAGTATACTCTCAACATCAAACACTCAAAGAAAATGCGAGTATCATTGTAGACAAGGGTATTATTTGAGTGTTGTTCAAGGAGAAGCAATGTGCTTACCAATGAATTACAATTGTATAGGGGTGATGTCATCAAACGGAGTAATTTATATTGGGGATGACTTTGGTTTAACCCAAGACCTAAATTTTTTATTAGCCGAGACAAACACTCAAAGAAAATGCGAATACCATTGCGCATTAAATTATAAAAAAGATGGAAACACGTGTGTTCCTGTGAGCTTGAGTACTGCTGTTTGTGGTAACGCTGAGAGAGGATACAATCCAAACGAAAGCTTCCCATCAACTTTCACTCTATGCGAAAAAGGAACGCCTTCAATTACAAACCCTTCACTTAGTCAAGAAATAGGTTCAATAACTTCTTGGATTTGCATTGATGATGTTAACAAAGAATGTTTTGCTACAAGAGTGTCAAGTAAATATACTGAAGTGCCTCAAGAAGAAAAAACAACAAACTCAATAATCAAAGCAACTGCAAAAATGAGTGAAGAAGGAAAAATAAAACTCACTCTAAAATGCGAAAAAACAACAACTGTTGAAGTTACTATAAAAGATTATTTATCAAAAGAAGAGTACAAAATAACTCAAAAAACAATTGATTGCCCTACAAGTGAAGAAGAATTTATGCTAGAATTAGAATCAATTCCTAGCGAAGAAAGAACTCTTGATATTAAAGTAGCTTTAGTTGATAAAGAAGATTGTGAAGACTGTGAATTAATTTATTACATGGATTACACTCCAAGCGAAACAACTAAAGAAGATAATTCAATAGGATTCATTATAATAGGTGCGATGATTCTAATACTAATAATAGGGGTAGGTGCATATTTTTTCCTTAACAAAGACAAGATTAACTCTTCCACAAAAAATAATTGAAAAAAAAATTAAATTCATTGATTTTTTAAAAAAAGATTTTATTCAATTGAATAAATATTATTTTAGTTAAAATAATTTTTTGATTAAATTAATGTATAATTAATTAATGTATAATTAATTAATGTAGCTATTTTATGATTAAATTAATATAGTTACAAATTTTGCGTTAGGGTAGTAGTTTTAAATTTAAATTAAGATGGTTTTGTTATTAAGTTAAATTAGGTGATTTTATTATTAATTTAAATTCATTTGAATTATTTTAAATTATGTGGTGAGTTAGTGTGAATAAATTATTTTATCTAATAATATTACTTATTTTCTTTTTAACTTCAGTTTATTCATTTGAATGCATTGGGGTGATTGATTCAAACTCGTTAATGTGCAAAGATAGTAACACTAATCTTGATCAAAATTATTCAATTAACTTAATTGACTCTTATTTGAATTGTAATAATCAAAAAAAATGCGAGTGGTACTGCAAAAATGGTTATTACTTAAATGAAGGAAAATGCTTAAATTTATCAGAACTAACTTGTGAAGGACCTACTCCAAATAATGCAACTATTTGTCCTGATGATAATACTAACTTACCTCAAAAAGGAATAACAAATATTCTAGTTAACTCTAAGAATAGTTGCTCAGAGATAAGAAAATGCCAATGGTATTGTAACGAATTTCACTATTTGGGTGGAGTTAATGCTAATGAATGTCTCCCCTTTGCTTGTGCTGGAAACGATTTTGAAAACGCTTTAATTTACTATAATGATGATACGAAACTTGATTCTAACACACTAAAAGAATTAGTTGAAACAAATACTAATAGAAAATGCGAGTATTATTGTAAAGAAAACTACCAAATAGGTTTAGTTAATGGTGTTAGGAAATGCGTTTTAAAAACATATTCTTGTATAGGGGTATTTGAGAATGCAACTATGTTTGAAGACGATGAAAAGGGACTAGATTATAATACTGCAAGCGTACTAACAAAAACAAATACTACTAGAAAATGCGAGTGGAATTGTAATGAAGGTTATGTTATTTTTAGGGGAGAGTGTGTACTAAAAGAAGGAGAAGTTTCTTGCGGAAGTGCAAACAAAGACTATTTTTTAGGAGAAGAGTTTTTAGGAAACGAAGACTTGTGCAAGAATAGTACCCCCTCAATAACAAACCCTGTTTTGGGAGAAACAATTGGTTCAATCACTAATTGGAAATGCATTAGTGACAACAACATTAATTGCAAAGCAATGCGAATAGGGGTACAAGAAAGTTCACCCGATTTTAATTCAATAATAGAAGTAATAGTAAATCAAAAAGACAAGAATAGTTTATTAATTGCAATAAAATGCTCGCACGAAATGAAATTAAATATAAGTGCTTTTGGAGAACTAACTCAAAAAAAAATTGAGTTAGATAAAAACCAGTTAGATTGCAACTCACAATCAACAATTCACGAAATAAATTTGTTGAATTTGGACGGACTTGAAAAAGAGGTAACAATAAACTCAAGCATTAAAGAAACGACAAAAAATTGTGTAAATTGTGAAGAAAAAAATCATTTAAACTTAATCAAAAACAATTTATTCCAAGATATTGATTCAACCCTAATAGGCGGGATAATAGTATTCTTAATCATAGTATTAATAATAATGAATTTACTATTCAATGCTCCAAAAGAAGAATATGAAGAAATTTAATTAAAAAAAACGACTTTTTTGTTGAGGGATAGTATCTTCAAAATCTTTCCTTACCCTCAACGCTTTTAAAGCTTTCTAATCCTGTATTTCTATAATTAGCGTGGTTAATTTCGCGCAAGCTTGGTGGTGCTTTTAGGTTATTTTTTGGATTTTTATTTTCCTTGAGTAATTTGACTGCTATTTTTCCAAGTAAATAAAATATTTCTGGTGATATTTTGGCTGAAACTTTAGAAAAACAAAAACACTATTTAGTGCCAGAGCACGTTTTAATAAAAAAAGACAAGGTTTCGGAGTTAATGGCGGAACTTGGAATAAAAAAAGAAGATTTACCAAGAATCTACAAGGATGATGCTGCGTTAAAACTACTTGGTGCAGAAAAGGGTGATGTAGTAAAAATAATTAGAGATTCTTTGACTGCTGGTCAGAGCGTTTATTACAGAAGAGTAGTTTAAAAAAATTGTAAAAAGTAATTTAGATAAATCAAGATTTGAATAAAATCAAAACTAAATTAAATTTAGTTTTTTGGCGTGAGTCAAAAAAAGTTTTGGAGTAAAGTGGGGTAGAGTATTATGTCATGGGAACTAATTGATTCTTATTTAAGAAACAAGAATGTAGCACAAATGGAAATTGATTCATTCAACCAATTCATTGACCAAAAATTAAATGACATAGTTGCAGAGAATGCTCTAATTGTTCCAAAAATCGAGGAAGTTAGAATAGAATTATCTAATATTGAAGTTGAGAAACCAAGGATAATGGAAGCAGATGGTTCTCCTCATGAAGAATTCTCTCCAATGGAAGCAAGACTAAGGAATAGGAGTTATGCGGGTCCACTTTATTTAACTATGCGGTTATTTAGAAGAGATGTTGAACAAGATGCTAGAAGAACATTTATTGGGGATTTACCAATAATGGTTAAATCTAATTTGTGTTGGTTGAACCAAAAGAGTCCTGAAGAATTAGTTGAATTGGGCGAGGATCCAAAAGACTTTGGGGGTTATTTTATCATTAATGGTAGTGAAAAAGCTTTAATGACTCAAGAAGTGTTAGCATCTGACAGAGTATTAATTTCTCAAGGAGAGAAAGGAGTTGTGTCTGAAGTTATTTCAACAAGAGGAGCTTTTAAGGGAAGAGTAAGAATACTAAGGAGTCCTGAAGGATTACTATACGTTTCTTTTCCAACAAGTCCAAGAAAATTACCTTTAGTATCTTTATTCAAAGCACTTGGGTTAAAAACAAAGAAAGAAGTTTTCGATGCTTTCCCAGAAGAAAAAGAAATTCACAATGATTTACTATTAAATTGGGAAGAGTGTGATATTAGTACTGAAGAAGAAGCACTTGATAAAATTGGAAAATATGTTGCACCTGGACAAGTAATTGATTATAGGTTAAGGAGAGCAAGGGAAGTAATTGATGGATTCTTATTACCTCACATCGGGCAAGATGAACCAGCTAGACTCGCAAAAGCATATTACTTAGCAATGATGTCAACTAAAGCAATTGAAAGAGCTTATGGTTTACGTGGAAAAGATGATAAGGATCACTATTCAAACAAGAGACTTGAACTCTCTGGAAAACTAATGGAGCACTTGTTTAGGTACTCTTTTAAGTACTTTGTAAAAGACTTAAGATTCCAAATTGATAGGACTGTTACTAGAAGAAGAAAATTAAATATTTCCACAGTTGTAAGACCTGGAGCTGTTAGTGAGAGAATAAAATTTGCTATGAGTACAGGGAATTGGATTGGAAGAAGTACTGGTGTAGCAAAGTTTATGGATAGAGTAAATTACTTAGCTCCACTCACTGATTTACGAAAAGTAAAATCACAATTAGCAAAAACAAGAGAATTGTACGAAGCTCGTGATGTTCACGGAACTCACTGGGGTAGACTTGATCCAATTGAGACTCCTGATGGACCACAATGTGGACTCGTAAAAAACCTTTGCTTTATGGCAGAAGTAACTACAGAAGCAAAAGAGGCTCCAGTAGAGGACTTCTTGCACAAGGAAGGAGTAAAGTTAAAGAAGCTTTAAATTTAAAGCGTTTTAATTTTTTTAGAATAAATTAAATGGTTGGTGGGAAAAAATGGCAGATGCATCAAAAGTAGCAAAAGTGTATATTAATGGAAGGTTAATTGGGTTTCATAGTGATCCAAAAGAGTTGACTGAAACAGTGATTAATGCAAGAAGAGATAATAAGTTGCCAATCCAAACAAATGTATCCTACCACAAAGACACTAACGAAGTTTACTTGAACACTGATGCTGGGAGAGTACAAAGACCACTAATCGTGTTAAAGAATGGAAAGAGTACTTACACTGAAGATTTAAAAAAACAAGTTAAGGAAGGGAAATTATCTTTTAATCAATTAGTTGAAAGAGGAGTAATAGAGTACCTTGACCCTGAAGAAGAAGAGAACATGCTAATTGCACAAAGCGAAGAAGGAATAACAAAAGAACATACTCACATGGAGATTGATGGAGCAGTTACTCTAAGTATAATCTCAAGTTTGATTCCATATGCTAATCACAACATGTCAGGAAAAGCACTTCACGGAGCAAAAATGTTCAAACAAGCTATTGGGATGGGTGCAGTTAACTACAAGATAAGACACGATACTGAAGGATACTTACTATATTATCCAGAAAAGAATTTAGTAAAAACAAGAACAATGGATTTAATTGAACTTGACAAAAGACCACAATCACAAAACTTTGTAATGGCAATTATGCCTTACTATGGATTCAACACAATGGATGCAATAGTACTAAATAGAGGAGCGATTGAAAGGGGACTTGCAAGAGCATCTTATTTTAGAAATTATGAAACAGTAGAACAAAGATACCCTGGTGGACAAAGAGATAAGTTTGAAGTTCCAACCGAAGAAAAAGTGGGTTTTGTTCAAGAAGAAAATTATAAAAAATTGGGTCCTGATGGAATAATTCAATTAGAACAATTTGTAGGAGAAGAAGAAGCAATTATTGGAAAAACATCTCCGCCAAGATTCTTTGAAGACATGACTGACTTTGGGGTAGATGAAGAAAAAAGAAGAGACGCTTCACTAACAATAAGAAAAGGAAAACCAGGTTTTGTTGATACTATAATGATGACCGAAGGAGAAGATGGGAGCAGACTTGTGAAAGTAAAAATAAGGACTCCACTAATCCCACAAGTTGGGGATAAGATAGCTTCAAGACACGGACAAAAAGGTGTTGTAGCTGCAATAGTTAACGAAGAAGACATGCCTTTCACAATTGATGGAATAAAACCAGATTTAATAATTAACCCCCACTCAATCCCATCAAGAATGACTATGGGACACTTAATGGAAATGCTTGGAGGAAAAGCAGGGGCAGTTAGTGGAAAAATAATTGATGGAACTCCATTTGGTTCAACTCCAAGAAACGAATTAGAGGGTATGCTTAGAGAGAATGGTTTTAGAGGAGACGGAATGGAAGTCTTTTATGATGGAGTAACCGGTAAGAGAATTGAAGGAGAAATATTCCAAGGAATAATTGCAACTCAAAAACTCTTCCACGTAGTAACGCACAAATTACAAGCAAGAGCAAGGGGACCAGTGCAAGTACTAACAAGACAACCAACTGAAGGAAAAGAAAAAGAAGGGGGATTAAGATTTGGAGAAATGGAAGGCGAAACCCTAGTTGGACACGGAGCTGCAATGCTACTCCACGAAAAATTAATTGAAGACTCTGATAAGACAGTAGAACTCGTTTGTGAAAAATGCGGAGTAATTGCTGTTAATGACGAGATAAGACACAAAAAATATTGTCCATTATGCAAGACAACAGCAGTTTATCCAGTAGAAATGTCATACGGATTCAAACTATTGCTTGATGAATTAAAGGCTTTAGGAATACTAGCTAAAATAAATTTAGTGGATAAAGTATAAAGATTAAAATTAGGTAGCGAAAATTAGAGAAGGTGTTGAGAAATGATTGTAAAAAAAATCGGTAGTGTTGATTTCAACTTCATTAACCCAGAACTTGTAAGAAAAATGAGTTCAACAGAAATAAAAAATCCAGAGACTTATGACAAAGATGGCTACCCAATGGAAGGAGGGTTAATGGACCCCCACTTAGGAGTAATAAATCCCGGAATCAAGTGCAAGACTTGTGGTCAAACAATGAGAAACTGTTCAGGACACTTCGGACACCTTGAACTTGAAAGACCAGTTATTCACTCAGAATTTGGAAGAAGACTAGAATTATTAATGAATTGTACTTGTAAGGATTGTGGAAAATTAGTTTTGAATGATGATCAAATAAGAAAATTGCAAGAAGCTTCAAAAGGAAAATTAGTTGATTACACTAAAAGAATTTTGTTGAAAGCAAAGAGTGCAAAAAAATGTCCTCACTGTAATGCAGTTGTATCAAAAACAGTGCTTGATAAACCAACAAACTTTTTTTATAACAAAGAAAGAATTTACCCAACTCAAATAAGAGAATGGATGGAAAAGATTCCAGAAGAACACTTAAAATTAATGGGTTATGATACTCAAAGAATAAGGCCAGAGTGGTTTGTAATAACAGTATTACAAGTTCCTCCAATTACAATAAGACCAAGTATTACTCTAGATAATGGAATAAAATCAGAGGATGACTTGACTCACAAATTAGTTGATATTATTAGAATAGATAATAGATTGAAAGATAATATTGAAGCGGGTGCTCCACAATTAATTATTGAAGACTTGTGGGACTTGTTACAATATCACGTAACAACTTACTTTGATAATAATACTGCAGGAGTTCCTCCAGCAAAGCACAGAAGTGGAAGACCACTTAGAACAATTATTCAAAGATTGAAAGGAAAGAAAGGAAGATTTAGGTACAACTTGACTGGAAAGAGAGTAAATCACGCTGCAAGATCAACAATTGTTCCAGATCCCTATATTGATATTTCAGAACTTGGAGTACCTCTTGAAGCTGCTGAAGAACTAACTGTTCCAGAGTTTGTTACAGAATGGAATCTTGAAACAATGAAAAAAATGATTGAAAAGAGTGATAAACCAGTTTATGTGATTAGACCAAATGGTTCAAGAAGAAAAGTTAGTGCAGAAAACAAAGAAGAAATTGCAAAAGAACTAGATGTTGGTTATAGAGTAGAGAGAAACTTACAAGATGGGGATATTGTGTTATTCAATAGACAACCCTCTTTGCACAGATTATCAATGATGGCTCACACTGCAAGAATAATGCCTGGAAAAGTATTTAGGATGAATCCAATTGTTTGTTCTCCATACAATGCGGACTTTGATGGGGATGAAATGAATTGTCACGTTCCTCAAACAGAAGAAGGAAAAGCAGAGGCTAGATTATTAATGCTCTCAAGAGACCAAATAATATCTCCTAGGTATGGTGCGCCACTAATAGCACCAAAGGAAGATGGGGTATCTGGGTGCTTTGCATTAACAATGCCTCAAACAGAATTCACTAAAGAAGAGGCAATGCAATTACTGTATTCAATAGGGTTAAGTGAACTCCCAAAACCTGATAGAGGAAAAAAGTATTCAGGAAGAATAATATTCTCTCAAATACTTCCAAAAGGATTAAACCTTGAATTTGAATCATTTACAAGCAAAGTATTTAACGATGCAGGGTACACTCCTCAAGACTCTAAAATAGTTGATGAAATAATGAGTAAAGTAAAAATAGTTGACGGGAAACTAGTTAGTGGAGTAATTGATTCAAATGCACTAAGTGAAGGACGAGGAAAAATAGTTGATGCTATTGCAAGGGAATATCCAAGCACAGTAATAGAAGAATTTTATAAAGGAGTTAACAGAATAACTTCATTCATTCTAACAAACCAAGGAATGACAGCTTCACTAGCTGAATATGAAGTTAGTAAAGACATTGAGAGTCTAAAAACAAAAGCGATTGATGAGGCACTTAAAAAAGCAGAGGCTCTAGTTGAGTCATACCATAGAGGAAAACTTGAAATAATTCCTGGAAAAACTGTTGATGAATCGTTTGAACAATACATGGTCAGAGTAGGTTATGAAGCAAAAGCAAAAGTAGAGAAAGCAATTATGAAAGAAAAACTACACTATGTAACAAGCGAAAAAATGACTCTAAACACAATTTCAATGATTTTGGCAAAGTCAAGAGGAAGTTCATTAAATCTAATGAATATTGCTGGATTTTGGGGACAAGCTTCTGTACGTGAAGGAAGACCAAAAAAAGGTTATTATAATAGATTAATTACTTCAAATGAAAAAGGAGATGTTGGATTACTTGCAGGGGGATTTATTAGAAATAATTTCCTTGAGGGAATGAATGCTAAAGAGTACTTCTACCACGCAATGGGTGGAAGACAAGGAGAAGTGGACACAGGTGTATCAACAAAAGTATCAGGGTATTTGTATAGGAGACTTGCAAATGCATTAAAAGACTTAGTAGCTTCACCAGATGGCACTGTAAGAACAGCATCAAACATGTTAGTTCAATACCAATATGGTGAAGATGGGATATTCCCAATGAACACAAAATCTGGAATGGGTGTTGATGTGAAAGAAGAGTTAAAAAAATTAAAAGAATCGGGAGAGATTTGAATAAAGTCTCTTCGAATTAGTGTTATAATGAAAAGGATTTTAGAGGTGGATTAGGATGACTAGTGAGGATTTTCTAGAAGAAGCAACTGAAGAAGTAGTTGAAAACGAAGACGATGAAGAAGATGTTACAGAAGAAGAAGCTGAAGAAGTAGAAGATGAGATAGTTACTAGTGAATCTATTGCTGAAAAAAAAGCTGAAATCCAAGAAAAAAAATCCTCTAAAAAAAAGAGAAAAGTAGCTGAAATTGATGACGGGTTAGAAGTAGAAGACGAGAACGAAATTGATCCTACTGAAAAAGTTTATGAAGAAAAAGAAAGAAATTGGGAACAAGTAGTATTACCAAAGAAAATACTTGAAGAAATAGTTGCTATTGCAGAAGTTTATAATCTCTCAAAAGAAAAAACGGATAAACTAGCTGATGTTATTCTTGAGAAATATAATCAATTAATTGTAGAACCAGGAGAAGCAGTTGGAATAGTTGCTGCCCAATCACTAGGAGAACCAGGAACACAATTAACTCTAAGAACAAAACACTTTGCAGGAGCTGCCGAAGTATCTGTTGGAAGTGGAATACAAAGAGTAGAAGAAATAGTTGATGGTAGAAGCAAAGCAAAGTACCCAACAATGACAATCTGTTTAACTAGTGATTTAAAAAAAGACAAGGACAAAGCAGAGAAATTTGCTAAAAGTTTGATTGATGTAAGGTACAAAGATATTTTGAAAATAAATGAAGATTTTGAGAATCTAAAAATAGCGGTTGAAATATTAACAGAAAAAACAAAGCCACTTTATTTGAAAACAGATGACATAGCTGAAGTACTAAAAAAAGGGTTAAAAGACTTTAAATCAATTTACAGAGATACTACAGTACACTTTGCTTTGGAAAAGAAAAAAGATTATCTAAAAATAAGAAAAGAAATGCAAAAAATATTAGAAGAAAAAGCCCACGGGGTTAAAGGAATCGAAAAAACTCTTATAGTTAAAGAAGGAGATGAATACGTAATTAAAACAAGTGGAAGCAACTTAAAATCAGTTCTAAAACTTGAAGGAGTAGATCAAGAAAAAGTATTTACAAATGATATTATAGAAACTTCAAAAGTCTTAGGAATAGAAGCAGGAAGAATAATGATTGTTAATGAACTAAAAAAAGTAATGGATGACAACGGAATCAAAATTGATGTAAGACACATAATGCTCTTAGCTGACTTAATGACTTTCTCTGGAGAAGTTAAAGGAATAGTAAGAACAGGAATAACTAAAGGAAAAGCATCTCCATTTGCAAGAGCTGCATTTGAAGAAACAACAAAACACTTACTAGAAGCAGCATTCAAGGGAGAAAGAGAAAACCTAACAGGAGTAGTTGAGAACATTATTGTTGGACAACCAGTTAAGGTTGGGACAGGAATAGTTGAATTATTAATGAAGTAAATTCATTAGTAAACCTTTTTTTTAAAAGTGAAAGTCAATTGACTTTTACTTTATCTATTTTTTTTAAAAGTAACCTTTAAATATTTGGGTTTCTTCATAATTATAGTTGGTTTTCCATGAAAAATAATTTTATTTTAATCCTGTTTATTTTGTTGATTTCTTTAGTTGGATGCACTCAAACGTATATTACTGTAAATGAAAATTCTGATAATAATAAATCTTTTTTGACTGATACAAATTCTGAAATTGACCCTTCGTCTTCTGGTTGTGGGGATAATTGTGTTACAAAACCGAACATAAATTATATGTTGAAGGAAAAGCAACATGAGGTTGTTACAAATCTTGTTAAAACAACTCAGTCGTATGAACAAGGTTATCTTTCTTTTTCACTTCCTGAATTACAAAGCGAACCAGGGTTTTCTATTTTAGAACTTGATTCAAGTAATAACACTAATTTTGATACTTTTAGTGAAGCTAAACAAAGTTTTTTCAAAAATGTATTTTTAATGGATTCTGATGGATATTTTGTTGCGGTTAATCGATTTATAGCAGAGCATGTTTTTGATAGTTATTTTTCACAATATACTGTTGGCGAGTATGGTACTAGTGATTTTTATGCTTTTTCTTTTTCTTTTGACAATAAAGATTCAAAAAAAGTTTCTGAGTTATTAGATACTTCAATTAAAAGAGCTGGGAATGGATTTGAATTTATAACAATAAATGATTGCAGTGAAAGTGCTTGTCCAAAAGGAACTATTACTTTGAATTATCCTTTAAGCAATCTAACTAATTCTGAATTTGATTCACTTCCTAAGATAATTTCAACAGATTTGATGAGCGGGGATGCAACTAGTGGCCCTCAAAAAATCGTGGGAAGTATTCCTGTTTTTGAGAATAAGGATTTGAAAATTGAAATTCCTTTGAGATTTCTTAAAGCAATTTATGAAGCAAGAAAATATGCTATTAATTTGAAGAATTTAACTGAACAAGGGCAATTGGATTGTAGTTCTGTATTTGATTTGATAGATGATGTTACTCCTATTGATGATTCTTTATTTGAAAAAGTTAATCAATTTAATAATTGTGAAACATCAAGTACTATGCTTAATATTGATTTGGTTTTTAGAGAATCAAATCCAATGTATGTAGTAAGTCCTGATGATCAAGATAAAACTTTTACGGAAAATTATTATAAAGTTAGAATAACCAAGTATTATCCTTTAAGTTAGGGTTAGTCTATTTTTATTTAAAAAAGAATTATTTATAAATTCTCTCAAATGAGAATAATTTAAGTTTAAGACCTTGAGAAGAAAGGATTTCATTAAATTGAAGTTTTTTTTGGAGTAAGGAAAATTAGTTACTCGTTCTTAGTGTCCTAAAATTTTCAAAATAAAGAAGGGTGAAATAAAATGGATGTTGAAGAAAATAAAGAAATTAGAAGAGCAGTTGATACTGGGAAAGTGGTTTTTGGAACAAAAGTTGCAAAAAAGAAATTACTTGCAGGGGAAGGAGAAATGCTAATTATTAGTAATAATATTCCTTTAAGTGAAAAAGAAACCCTAAAGCACTTGACTAATATGGAAGGAAAAAAGTTTTACGAATACCCAGAAACTGGACTTGTTCTTGGAAGTGTTTGTGGAAAACCATTTACAATATCAACAATTTTAGTGTTAGATGCAGGAAAGAGTAAAGTACTTGAATTATAAAAAATTCAAGTAACTTCTTTTTTTAGAAAAAATAAATTGATGGTGCTTTTATGAAATTAAATATGGGTGAAATAAGAATAATGAATGCAGTACAACAACTCACAAGAGTAATGCCAAAAGATTGCATTATTGAAGAAAATTTAGTATCTTTCTTAATTCCTCAAAATTTAATGGGAAAAGCAATTGGGAAAAAAGCAATTAATATTAAAGACTTGGAAAAGAATTTAAAGAAAAGAGTAGAATTTGTTGCGAGTTACGAGAAAGTAGAGGATGTTTTTGCAAACGCTTTAGAAGTAAATTACTTATCATCCAAAAAAAATGATTCAAAAATCATTATTAATTTAGATTCAGTTTCAAAAGCAAAAGTAATGAAAAACAATTCAAGAACAAAACGAGTAAAAGAATTAATAAAAAGAAATTATGGAGTTGAATTAATAATAAAATAATTACTTACAATTATAAACAAAATAAAAATATTTTTTTTAAACGGATTTAAATTTTATGATTAATTCCTTAGTAAAAAATTTTGTGATTTCTTTAAGATTTGTGTTTGAATTATTTTCCAAACTGTTTTTGAAATAAAAAAATCTTTTTTTTGAAAGAGTCACAAATGGAAGTCCTTTTTTTTCAAGAAAATAATTTATAACAATTAAATTGAATAAAATTCTCTGTTCATTAAATATGTTTAAGTGAAAGAGTTTTGAAGAAAATTTTACTGCAAATTCAATTGGGTGTATTAAATCATCTTTTTCTTTTAACCAAACAAACAATAAATGAAGCAAATTAATTTCTTCTACTAAAAAAGTTTTTGATTTTACTCCATTTAATAAACAATACATTCTTTTTAGTTTAGATTCAGTTAAGCAATCATTATTTTTTAGAATTCTTGAGTAATAATTCATGCACTTATTTAATGAGGAATAATTTAATTTAAAGTCATTCTCAAAGCATTTTTTTAATAAATTAATTTTATTAGAGTTGATTTTATTATAACTTATTTTTTTAGAATCATTAATTCTAGTTTTAAAATTCTTATTTAAATTATATATTATTTTGCTTGTTCTATTTTTAATAAACTCTGTTAATGGTGGGTTAGTTACTATGTGATTTCTTTCAAGACAAGTTCTCTTCAAAACTTCAAGTCCTAAAAAAAGTTCATCGTTTGAAGGATACATTGAACCAAAATAAACACTCTCTTTAACCAATTTATTTTTAAAAGTGAAAGACTCTTCCAAATAATAATACTTTTTGCCTTTAACAAAACGCTTTGAAATATAACTCATGACTAAAACCATTTTTCATTAAAAAAACATGAAATTAAATGTTAATAAATGTTGTTTGTGGTGATAACTCGTATTTAGGTTTCTCCTCATTCTTTAAAAAGCTTTCTTTAGGGGAATTAATTAACTTGGTGAGCTAAAAGATAAAATCTTCTTTTAGATTAACTAGAAATTAAGGTATAAAGTCAAGGTAAAAGGTTGATTAAAAATGGGTTATGGAGAATTCGCTGGAAAGAGTCTTGAAAAAAAGAGAAGAAAATGGAAGAAAAAAGATTCTAGACAAATAAAAAAAGCTAGAGCTAAGAGCGGAGTTTTTAAAGATTTACTTGAAGGGGCACCTCAAGGAAGAGGAATAGTTCTTCAAAAGAGAGGAGTTGAAGCAAAACAACCAAATTCAGGAATAAGAAAATGTGTAAGAGTTCAATTAATAAAAAATGGTAAAGAACTAACTGCACTTGCACCTTATGATGGAGCAATAAAATTTATTGATGAACATGATGAAGTAATAGTTGAAGGTCTTGGTGGAGCTCAAAATGGGCCAAAAGGAGATCTTTGGGGAGTAAAGTATAGAGTTACTCACGTTAATGGAATTGCTCTTGAAATGTTAAGAACAGGAAAGAAAGAGAAGTCTAAGAGGTAAAGTAATTAAAAAGGTGAATTTTATGGATCAAAAAACTGATGAAAAAATAATTAAAACAGAAAAAGAAACTGTTTTGAAGGAAACAAAACACGTTCCTACAAAAAAAGCAGTTTCAAAAGAATCTTTTGGAAAAGTTGATGAAAAAAAAGTTTCTGATAAAACAACTAGTGAAAAAGAACACTCTGAGAAAAGTGTTTTTGTTAAAAAGAAGTCACAATTCTCTGATTACAAACTATTCAATAGATGGTCATTTGATGATGTTGTAGTAAGCGATTTGAGTCTTATAAGATATGTTAATTTAGATCCTGTTGTAGTGCCTCATTCTTTTGGTAGAAAAACTCGAGGAAGGTTTGAGAGACAAAACCTAAATATTGTTGAGAGACTAATTAACAAGTTAATGAGATCTGGTCAAGGAAAGAGAAAACTCTCAGGAAAATATATTAGAGGTAGAGGTTCTTGCGGAAAAAAGATTGAAGCGGTAGCAATAGTAGAAAATGCGTTTGAAATAATTGAAAAACAAACAAAGCAAAACCCGATTCAAGTTCTTGTAAAAGCTATTGAGAACTCTGCTCCAAGAGAAGATATTACTAGAATAAAGAGAGGAGGGGTTGCGTACTCTTTAGCAGTTGATTTAGCTCCAATGAAGAGACTTGATGAAGCAGTAAAGAACTTGGCTTTAGGTGGATTTGGAGCATCATTCAACAAGAAAGTCAGTGCAGAACAAGCATTAGCTGATGAATTGATTGCAGCTGCAAATAATGATATTAAGAGCACTTCAATAAAGAGAAAAGATGAGGTAGAAAGAATAGCAAAAGCTTCAAGGTAAATTATTTGCGAAATTATGCAAATAAATTTGAAGAAATTGTTTTTTTTGTGAAAGAGTTTTTTTTTAAAAAAAAACTCTTCTCAATTTTTTTCCCGATTTTTTTTAAAAAAAAATTTAGCGGGGGGATTAATTATTTTTAGGTGATTATATGGGCCGAACGGAAGCAATGGTTGAAACAGTAGAGAGTTTAATGTCAAACAGAGTAAACATAAGAAATATTGGGACAGTTGCCCATATTGATCATGGTAAAACAACTCTATCTGATTCTCTAATCGCAGCAGCGGGTTTAATTAACTCTGCACTGGCTGGAGAAATGCAAATGATGGATTATGAAGACCAAGAACAAGAAAGAGGAATAACAATTAATGCTGCAAACATCTCTTTAGGATTTGATTGGAATAACCAAAAATACTTAGTTAACTTAATTGATACTCCTGGGCACGTTGATTTTACAGGGGAAGTAATTAGAGCAATGAGGGCAGTTGATGGAGTAATATTATTAGTTGATGCAGTTGAGGGAGTAATGCCTCAAACAGAAACTGTAATAAGACAAGCATTAAGAGAATACGTTAGACCAGTTTTATTCATTAACAAGGTTGATAGAATTATTAAGGAACTTAATGCAACTGAACAACAAATGCAAGAAAAATTTGTTAAAGTAATTTCAAAAGTCAATATGCTAATTGAAAGAAATGCTCCTGAACAATTCAAACAAGAATGGCAAGTTAGTATTCAAAAAGGAACTGTTGCATTTGGTTCAGCTAAGAGAAAATGGGGTGTTAGTGCAGCTCACATGCAAAAATCAAAAATAAATTTTAAACAAGTTTATGAATACTTAAAAAATGATCAAGAAGATGAACTTGCAAAAGTTTCTCCAGTTCACGAAGTAGTGTTGCAAATGGTTATTGAACACTTACCAAGTCCTCTTCAAGCACAAGATTATAGAATAAAGAGAATTTGGGGAGGAGACATGGAGACTCCTGTAGGAAAAGCAATGAAGGCTTGTAACTCTACTGGACAAATGGCTATGGTTGTAACTGATGTTTCGGTTGATCCGCACGCAGGAGATGTTGCAACTGGTAGAATATACTCTGGAACACTAAGGCCAGGAGACATGGTTAATTTAATTGGAGCTTTAAGAGAAGTAAAAGTCCAAAAAGTTGGATTGTACATGGGTAATGAATTTATTAATGTTTCAAAAGCTGATGCAGGTAACATTGCAGCAATAGTTGGTACAAAAGATATTTACGCTGGAGAAACAGTGGCTACTGACAAAGAAATAAAACCATTTGAGAGTTTCATGAGTAATGCTGAACCTGTAATGACTGTTTCAATTGAAGCAAAGAATCCAAAAGACTTACCTAAATTAATTGAAGCACTAAGAAAACTTTCAAAAGAAGATCCTAACTTGAAAGCAACAATAAATCAAGAAACAGGAGAGCACTTATTAAGTGGGATGGGTGAATTGCACTTAGAAGTAAACACTTACAGAATAACAAACAATCACAAGATTGATATTCAAACATCTTCACCAATAGTAGTTTACCACGAAGGAATAGCCTCAACAAGTGAAGTGCTAGAAGCAAAGTCACCAAACAAACACAATAAATTCAAACTAAAAGTGACTACGGTTCCTGGAAATATTTACGAAAAACTAGCAGAGAAATCATTTGACACAAAAATAAAATTCAAGAACGCTGAATCAATTGCAAAACTACAAGAATACGGTTTTAGTAATGATGACTCAAAGAAAGTTTGGGCGATTGAAGGAATGAATGTTTTAATTGACAGAACAAGAGGAATACAAGCACTACACGAAATAAGAGAACTTGTAATACAAGCATTCAAGGACGCTATGAACGAAGGACCACTTGCAAAAGAAAAGTGCCAAGGAGTAATGGTTGAACTTGAAGATGCAACTCTTCACGAAGACTCAATCCATAGAGGACCAGCACAAATACTACCTTGTATAACAAGAGGGGTATACGCGTGCATGCTACAAGCAGGAACTAGTTTGTTTGAACCAAAGCAATTACTAACAGTAACTGTTCCAGAAGACCAAATGGGTTCAGCTTCAAGAGAACTAGGTGGAAGAAGAGTACAAATAACAGAAATGCGTCAAGAAGGAGACTCTTCAATAATAATTGGAAAAGCACCTGTAAAAGAACTAATTGGATTCTCAAGTGCAATGAGGGGAGCAACTCAAGGAAAAGCAGTTTGGACCGGAGAATACTATGGATACGAACTCTTACCAAGAGAACTACAATTAGCAACAATAAAAGAAATTAGAAAAAGAAAAGGAATGCCTGAAGAAGTAAAGAGTTGGCAATTCTTTTTAGAATAAAGTTAGTTTTCTGGGTGTTGAAAATCAACACCCAAATACTTTCACCAACCAAGCAAAAGCTTTTGCTTTTGCGGCGCATCGCAAACTTTGTTTGCAATGCTTTGAAAAGGTTGTGATTGGTTCTTTTTAGAATAAAGTTTAGTTTAATTAGTGAAGGGGTAACTCCCTTTCGCTAAAACCTTTTTTTATAATAAATCAATTTCTTCTTTAAATTTAATAAAAAAATTTCTAACTTTAACGCAATGGTTTTAAAAGGTTTCTAGGGAAGAATTTGTATAATGCGTTGCCTGGTGAATGGCTTAAAATCGCGGAGTGACGCTGCTTTAAAATAATGCGATATAAGATTCATTGGAGGAATGTGAAATGGCTGAAAAAGAATTAATCAACGTTGTTTTCATTGGGCACGTTGATGCAGGAAAATCAACTACTGTTGGAAGACTACTCTATGACGGAGGAGCTTTATCAGAACAAGAATATAGAAAACTTGAAGAAGAAGCAAAGTCAAAAGGAAAAGGAACTTTCGTATTTGCATATGTAATGGATAACTTAAAAGAAGAGAGAGAAAGAGGAGTAACAATCGATGTATCTTACAAGAAATTTGATGCTAAAAACCACCAATTCACAATCATTGATGCTCCCGGACACAGGGACTTTGTAAAAAACATGATTACAGGAACTTCACAAGCAGATGTAGCTGTTTTAGTAGTATCTGCAGAGAGTGGAGTACAACCACAAACAAAAGAACACGCATTCCTTGCACAAGTAATGGGAATAAAACAAATAGTTGTTGCACTAAACAAAATGGATGCAATTAACTATGATGAAGCAAAATTCAAAGAAGTTAGTGCAGATGTTACTAAATTATTAACAGGAACAGGATACAAGGCAGATAACATTAAAATTGTGCCAATCTCTTCATGGAGAGGGGATAATGTTGTTAAAAAAACTGAAAACATGAAGTGGTACCCAGGAAAGACACTACTAGAAACTTTAGATGACTTACAAGCACCACCATCACCAGTAGACAAACCACTAAGAATACCACTACAAGATGTATACAATATTAAGGGTGTTGGAGCAATCCCTGTTGGAAGAGTAGAAACAGGAATAGCTAAACCAGGTGATAAAGTAATTATAATGCCTTCAGGAAAACAAGGTGAAATAAAGACAATGGAAGAACACCACACACAATTATCACAAGCAAAGCCAGGAAACAACATTGGATTCTCAATTAGAGGACTAAGTTCAGAAGACATGGCTAGGGGAGACGTTGTTGGAAGCGTAACAAGTCCACCAACAGTAGCGAAATCATTCGTTGCACAAATAGTTGTGTTAAACCACCCAACAGCAATACCTGTAGGGTACACACCAGTGTTCCACGTACACACAGTGCAAATGTCAATGACTCTAACTGAACTAAGAAAAAGAATGGATCCAAAGACTGGAGCAGTTGCGGAAGAAAATCCAAAGTTCTTGAAAACTGGAGACGCTGCAATCGTAAAGATTACACCAACAAAACCAGTTTGTATAGAAAAATTTTCTGAATTCCCACAAATGGGTAGATTCGCAATTAGAGACATGGGTCAAACAGTAGCTGCAGGAGTAGTTCTAGAAATAGAAAAAGCTTAAAAAAAATGCAAGCGAGGGTTTAAAACCCAAAAACAATTAAAATACGGGAACCAAAGTTTTTTTTGGTTTCCGTCCTTTGTTTTCAAGGAAGAAATTCCTTGAAAAATTATATTTATGGAGAAGAGGGTGTTTTGATGCAGACAGCAAGAATAAAATTAAGTAGTACTAGTTTTGAAACGTTAGAAGATATATGCAACAAGATAGTAGACGTTGCGGAGAAGACTGGAGCAAAACACTCTGGAAAAATCCCATTACCTACTAAAAAACTTTGTCTTCCGACAAGAAAAGGGCCATGTGGGGGAGGAACAGAATCCTACGAACAATGGCAAATGAGAATCCACAAACGACTAATTGACATCCAAGCAGACGAACGAACACTAAAAAGAGTAATGAGAGTAGAAATCCCAGAAAACGTTCAACTCGAAATCGAGTTAAAAGGATGAATAAGTTAGTTTAGTTTTAATTTATTTGAAAAGAGAAAAACTCTTTTCAAGTAAAAATCTTTTTTTATAATTCTAATATCCAACAAGTCCCATTCTCTATTATTATTTGATGGCCTGATTCATCAAATTTTTGATAAGGGATTTTGCTAACTGAACCAAGTGGAGAAAAACGATCTTCAATTGAAACTGCTTTTGAATAAGCGGGCAAATTTTTAAACTTTAATGCAAATTTTATAATTTCTGGGGATAAGCATTTATTGAAAATGAATGAATTTAATGGAATAAAGATTGTAACTGCTCGCCAGTTTATTGAGTTCTTTACTCCTTA